>Ga0308309_10000004_pt1 | contig 283125 bp, 217 predicted proteins | sample HubBroMetageWFT5_FD_192491 | JGI IMG/M metagenome (GOLD analysis project Ga0308309, IMG submission 192491) | Warmed and freeze-thawed soil microbial communities from the Hubbard Brook experimental Forest, New Hampshire - Hubbard Brook CCASE Soil... | ecosystem: Environmental > Terrestrial >...
AAGAAGGTTACTGCATACCATGAAGCCGGGCACGCACTGGTGGCGGCGAAGCTTCCGGGCTCTGACCCGGTACATAAAGTCACAATCATCCCGCGCGGCATGGCTCTGGGAGTGACCATGCAGTTGCCGGTGGATGACCGGCACAACTACACCAGGGACTACCTAAAGACCGACCTGGCGATTCTGATGGGCGGGCGTTTGGCCGAGGAACTGTTCCTGAGCCAGATGAGCACGGGCGCGGGAAACGACATCGAGCGCGCGACCGAAATGGCACGCAAGATGGTCTGCGAGTGGGGCATGAGCGATCTTGGTCCGCTTACCTTCGGCAAGAAAGAAGAGCAGATATTCCTGGGCCGGGAGATCAGCCAGCACCGCGACTACAGCGAAGACACCGCCATCAAGATAGATGGTGAGGTCCGCAAGCTGGTGAACCAGGGATACGAAACGGCAAAGCAGATTCTGGAAGGAAACCGCGACACGCTGCAGAAGATTGCGGTGGCTTTGCTGGAGCGGGAAGTGCTGGATGCTTCCGAAGTGCTGTTGCTGGTTGATGGCAAGGAACTACCACCGATGAAGTCTCCTTCGAAACCGGATGATGGTGTGCAGCAGGTGTTGAAACCGGAGCCGGGGCGGGGAATCGTGAAGGGCGGAGAGAGTCCGGCGCGGGCTTAGAAGCCAATTCTCAGTTCTCTGTAGTCAGTTCTCAGTTAAGGGCGGCCTGGCGGCCGCCCTTGGTTTTTTTGCCTGGAACCAGGGATTATCCGTTCACGATTTTCATCATGTGTTCGGGATAACGCTCTCCGGCGGCGGCACCGGTGGGGAAGATCTCTTCGATACGGCGCAGATCCTGTGCGGTGAGCTTCACGTCGAGCGCGGCGACATTCTCTTCCAAGTACTTGCGGCGCTTAGTGCCGGGTATGGGGACGATGTTCTTGTCCTGCGCGAGCACCCAGGCCAGAGCCAACTGAGAAGGCTGGCAGCCTTTCTCCTTCGCGACTTTCTCGACCTGGTGCACAAGGTCGAGATTCTTCTGGAAGTTTTCCCCTTGAAAGCGCGGAGAGAATCTGCGGTAGTCATCTTCCGGCAGATCCTCGAACCGGTTGAACTGGCCGGTGAGAAAGCCGCGACCGAGTGGGCTATAAGCGACGAAACCCACGCCCAGGTCGCGACAAGTGGAGAGGAGTTCGTCTTCCGGTTCCCGGCTCCAGAGTGAATATTCGGTTTGCAGTGCCGTGATGGGATGAACCTTCACGGCGCGCCGCAGAGTTTGCGGCGAGGCCTCGGAAAGGCCGATATGGCGGATTTTTCCTTCCCGGACGAGCTGTGCCAGTGCGCCGACCGTTTCTTCGATGGGAGTGGCGGGATCGACGCGGTGCTGGTAGTAAAGGTCGATGGTCTCAACGCCCAGGCGGCGCAGGCTTGCTTCGCAAGAGCGGCGGACATAATCGGGTTTGCCGCTGACACCGCGCACCGAGGGGTTCGCAGGATCGCGGACGATGCCGAATTTCGTGGCCAGCACAATCTGGTCGCGCTTGCCCTTGATGGCGCGGCCAACAAGTTCCTCATTCGTGTAAGGGCCATAGACATCCGCCGTATCCAGAAAGGTGGTGCCGAGTTCGAGGGCGCGGTGAATGGTGGCGATGGATTCGCCGTCATCGCGTGGACCGTAAAACTCCGACATGCCCATGCAGCCAAGTCCGAGGGCGGAAACTGTGAGACCGCTGCTTCCGAGTTTACGAAATTGCATAATAGCTCCTGGCAAGAATGAGGATAACGCGCGGGCCTTCGAGATGCCCTCGCAATTCTTAAGAGATGCGCGAGCTTGGCGTGGTGGCTCAGGTAATTCGGGAGTCTTGTTTGTGAGTCCCGGGGGTGTCACGGCGCATCATTAACCTGCTGTGTTTCATTATTTTATCCCCGAGAATTGGCGGAATCGATGAGTCAAGTGCCCACCTGGTTTGAACGCAAGTTCGAGTCTTCGTTTCCTGTGGAACTGCATCCGAATTTGCTGGCGCGTCTGCGCGGCACTCCGGCCCGGCTCGAGGAGGTGCTTCGCGGCCGTTCTCATGAACTCCTGATCGAGAAGCCGCAAGAAAAGTGGTCGGCCCAGGAGCACGCTGGGCACTTGCTTGACCTCGAACCCCTGTGGCGGGCGCGGGTAGGCGATTATGTGGCGGCCAGTGAGCAGCTCACCGTGGCAGACTTGAAGAATCGAAAAACCGACGAAGCGAACTACAACGCGCGCCCGCTGGAACGGATTCTGGCGGAGTTCCGCAGCGCAAGAGCCCAACTGCTGAAGCGAGTGGACGAACTGGATGCCTCGCTATTTGCTCGATCCATTCCCCACCCGCGTCTGAAGACACCAATGCGACTGGCAGATCATTTGTATTTTGTCGCCGAACACGACGATCACCATCTGGCGCGAATCTGGGAACTGGTCAACACAACAAAGTAGATCAGAGCAACCATCAGAGCCGGACCACGTTTACAGGATCATGATCAGTGGCTTGGTGCAGGCCACAACTTCACCAATTTGTACTGCTGGTACCTTTGCCGCATTGAGAGACCGTGTAAGCTGCGCCGAGTCTTCGGATGCGAGCGAAATCAGCAACCCGCCCGCGGTCTGAGGATCGAACAGAAGCGATCTCAGGTCCTGGGGAACTCGATCCTCGTAGTCGACCATACATTCGGCAAAGTCGCGGTTGTTGTTAAGGCCGCCAGGAATGTAGCCCGCGCGAATGCAGTCTAGAGCCCCAGGCAGAATTGGGACGTCTTTCGAGAAGAATCGTAATGCGACGTTGCTGGCCAGCGCCATTTCGCGGGCATGGCCGATGAGGCCAAAACCGGTGACATCGGTCATGGCGTGAATGCGGCAGTCCTTCTTAGCGATCACTTCCGCGGCGCGCTTGTTCAGCGTGGTCATCGACTGGACGGCAGCGTCGATCCATGCTGGTTCCGCTTTGCCTTTCTTGATCGCCGTGGAGATCACACCGGTACCCAGCGCCTTGGTGAAAACGACGGCATCGCCCGGCATGGCGCCGGCGTTGGTGAGAACTTCTTTCGGATCGATGAGTCCGGTGATGGCGTATCCGAACTTGGGCTCGTCGTCGCGAATGCTATGGCCACCAATCACGATGCATCCGGCTTCGATCATCTTGGACAACCCGCCGGCGAGGATGCGTTCGAGAATTTCCAAGTCTGCCTTCTCGGGAAAACACACTAGAGCCAGCGAAGTGACGGGCCTCCCACCCATCGCGTAGACGTCGCTCAGGGCATTGGTCGCGGCAATCTGGCCGAAGATGTAGGGGTCGTCCACGACCGGCGTGAAAAAATCAACCGTCTGGACCAGCGCCTGATCGGGCGCAATCTGATACACTCCGGCGTCGTCGGCATGGTCGAAACCAACTAGAACATTAGGGTCGCGTTGCCGGGCTAATTTTCCCAGCACCCTGTCGAGCGCGGCGGGACTTAATTTGGATGCGCAACCCGCGGCTTTTACCGACTCCGTCAAGCGGAATGGCTTTGCATCGGACATGAATTTCATTGTACCGAGTTGCGAGTACCAAGTACCGAGGCGCGGGTATTGAGGCGACTGCCGAAGAATAAAAGTGGCGGAAAAGGCGGGTCAGCTGCGCTCTACTTGACGGCGACATCGGTGATTTGCATGTCGGGAAGCTGATGGTTCCACTGCTCCGAGATGTGATCGAACGTGAGTCGAACGGCTTGGCTTTGGCTTGGGCCAAGCGGTGAGACGCTGAAGTCCCATACCTCAGGATAGGGGCCGGTGGTTCTCAGCACCTGAAGTGGCATCTCTTCCTGCTGGGCAAGCTGTCCCATATCGTCTTTGAACTTGATTTCGACAATCACACGCGCGACGGTCTTGTTGCCTGCGTTGGTGACGGTTCCATCGAGATAGGTGATGGTTGCTCCAACAAAATTCTTGACCGCACTCATTTTGAAATCGGAAAGCTTGAGGCTCGCTGCGTACGGGGACGGCGCGGATGCTCGCTTGGGCGGGCTGCGAAGAAGAAACGCAACGATGACGGTGAGGGCGATGACGACAGCCGTCGAGATGGCGATGGTGCGCCGGCTGGAATCGTGCTCTTCGTCTACCGGAGTTGGCTGAAGTAGGCCGCCGCCCATGCAAGTCGATTGTACTCTGGGGCTTAGTTGCTGGTCTTGAAGAACGCGGCGAGAAACAGGACGCCGAAGAGCAGGTCGACGCCGCCGAGTGCCAGGTCTTGGGGGTGCAAGCGATTCTGCAAATAGAGCACGACCAGGGTAGCGCCGTAACCAAACTTCTCGAGCACGGAAGGAATCATCATCGGGCGGAGGCGCGCGGGGTCTCTGGCAATCACGAAGAATGCGATCTGGAAGGCCAGCCCCACACTGACGAAGCCGTAGTAAAACGCGGGATGAGTGATGGGCGGGGGATCCTGGCGTCCGATCAGATCGAATATGAAATACAGCGGCGTGAGCACCAGGACGCCCCAAATGGCAGCGATCCAAAATACGATCTTGGCGAATTTCATCTCGTTCCCTAGATTACCGCGACCTGCGCTCGCGAGACAGCCGAGGGCGGCTGTCCCCACATGGCCCGACTTATTCGCCGCCGACCGTGAGGCCGTCGATGCGCAGCGTCGGCGAGGCCACGGAGCCGCGGAACTCGAGATCGTTGGCGATTTCGGAGATGTTGAAGAAGATTTCTTTCAAGTTTCCGGCCACGGTGATTTCTTCGACCGGGTAGGCGAATTCTCCGCCTGAGATCCACAGGCCCGAGGCCCCGCGAGAATAGTCGCCGGTCACCAGGTTCGCGCCGTGGCCCAGGAACTCGGTAACGTAGAGGCCTTCTTTGATTTCGGAGATCAATTGCTTCGGTGTTCTGCTGCCTGGCTGCAGGAAGTAGTTGCCCGGGCCTATTCCCGGTGTGCCGGCCAGTCCACGAGAAGCGTTGCCGGTGGTCGCAAGGCCGAGCTTCTTCGCCGTGTAGGTATTCATCAGGTAAGAATTCAACACGCCATTTTCGATGACTACGGTGCGGCGCGTGGGGACGCCTTCGCCATCGAAAGGACTGGTGCCGAAACCGCCGGGGATGGTGCCGTCGTCGACGATGGTGACGTTGTTGCCGGCAATTTTCTGTCCCAGTTTTCCTGCCAGAAACGAAGCGCCGCGGTAGACGGAATCGCCGTTGACGCCCTCGAAAATGTGCTCGAGGATCGATGTTGCAACCATGGGATCGAAGATGATCGGCACTTGCGCGGTCTTGGCCTTGCGTGCACCCAGGCGGCGGAGCGTGCGTTGGGCCGCGACTTTGCCGACCTGTTCGGGCGATTCGAGTTTGCTGAGCGTGCGCGCGACGGAGTACCAATAATCGCGCTGCATCGCGCCATCTTCGGTTTGCGCGATGGGAACGGCCGAGACGGAACAATAAGACCGGCGATATTCGCCGGCGAAGCCGTGCGAGTTGGCCAAAACTTTGTGGCCGGTGGCGGCGTCGAACGATCCGCCCTCGGAATTCTTGATGCGCGGGTCGAAATCGAGCGCGGCTTTTTCGGCGCGGCGGGCGTAGTCGATGCGATCCGGGCCGGGAAGGGAATAGACGTCTTGGTGATACAGATCGAGATCGCCAGTGAGCGAGCCTAGCTGCGAAGGATCGGGGATGCCGCCGAACGGGTCTTCCGAGGTGATCTTCGAAAGTTCCAGCGCAGACTTCACCATGCGGTCAAGGCTGTCGCGGGAGAAATCGCTGGAGTACGTGCTGGCCGCACGCTGGCCGTTGAAAACGCGCACGCCGATGGATCGCGATCCAGATTCTTTGAGGGTTTCGACCTGGCCGAGCCGGACCAGCGTGGAGAATTCGTCGCCTTCGCGGACAACACATTCGGCAGCGGTTGCGCCGCCGTTCATGGCGCTGCGGACGATGTCCTGGGCCAGGGAGCGGAGGTCGGTTTCTAGTCTCGGATTTTCAAGTTGGGTCGAGGACATAAGCCATTATCCCAAGTTTCTGGATATCGCGCCTCCCATACCTGCAGGGTTCGGGCCCGGCCGGATGTATTTGTAAGTAATGCTGTTTTACCTTACAATGCTTTTATGAGCACACTTACCGTGACCGCCCGAGGACAGGTGACGTTCCGCAAGAGCGTGATGCGCCACCTCGGCATCAAGCCCGGCGAAAAGATCGAATTGGAGCTTCTGCCGGATGGACGAGGCATGATCAAAGCAGCCAGAAGCTCGGGTAAGATTGAAGATTTCTTTGGGGTGTTGGCTGGAAAAACGAAGAAAGTAGCCACTATCGAAGAAATCAATCAGGCAGCGGCCGACGGCTGGGCAGGCTTGGTGAAGATGGGCGATAAATGAAGGTCGCCGTCGATACCAACGTCCTGGTCCGCGCAGCCGTGCGCGATGACCAGGAGCAGACGGAGGCGGCGATGAGAATCATGGCCCGGGCGGAATTGGTTGCGATTGCGGTGTCCTGCCTGTGCGAATTTGTCTGGGTGCTGCGCAGCGTTTACGGCTATCGTGCGTCAAGCATAGCCAGGGCAATCCGCCTTCTGCTGGCGGCGGAGAATGTGGAGGCAGACCGCCAGGTGGCCGAAGCCGGACTGGTAATGCTCGACGCGGGCGGGGATTTTGCCGACGGCGTAATTGCCTACGAAGGCAGATGGCTGGGCGCGGAGACGTTTGTTTCGTTTGATAAGAAGGCAGTGGAGATGCTCTCTGAGCAGGGGTTGGCGGCACGGGCGTTGTGAGGCAGATTCGAACCGTCAATCATTGTTCATTCCCCAAAATATTGCAGAACCTCGTCGCCAATGGATGTGCTAGACCCCCAAAGATCCTTCCTCATCGAAACCGCCGCTTTGATGTACCGATTGTGGGTTGGTTGAGCGATGAATTCCGTCAGAGAACGAATAACGTCGTCACTTGCAAATAGGAAACTGTTAAGCATTTCGGTGCGAAGTTCTTTCACCACATCGCCGATGTTTCCCAAATCCCGGCGATGTTCCTTGATCTGCGTCAAGTCTCCTGGATCGAGTAGTGTCAGCATGAGGATGTTGATTGCCTTATAACGTCTTTCCTTCAAATCGTGTTCCAGCCCCCGCACCTCTTTTTGGTGCTCGAAACGATGTTGAAAGAACGCAACCAATAAGCCGCTGACACCAAAGGCCGTAAGCATCGAAACAACTGCAGATATAATCGTCACCGCGGACGGACTCATTGATTGCCTCCCGCTATGGTGTGACCGATGTCCGGTTTTCTCTGTGTCTCTGTGCCTCTGTGGTGAATACGCAGTTTACTGCATGAAGCCGCCGGGATCTTTCTTGGCGGTGCCGCCGACGGTTAGGCGATCGATCTTGATGGTCGGAATGCCTACGCCTACCGGGACGGCTTGTCCATCTTTGCCGCAGGTGCCGACGCCTTCGTCTAGCTTCAAATCGTTGCCCACCATTGAGACCCGAGTCAGCACATCCGGGCCGTTGCCGATCAGCGTTGCACCCTTGATCGGTGCGGTGATCTGGCCGTCTTCGATCATGTAGGCTTCGGAGGCTCCGAAGACGAACTTGCCGTTGGTGATGTCGACCTGGCCTCCGCCGAAATTCACCGCGTAGATGCCACGCTTCACCGAGCGAATAATGTCTTCAGGATTGTCCTGGCCTGCCAGCATGTAGGTGTTGGTCATGCGCGGCATGGGGATGTGCTCGTAGCTTTCGCGGCGTCCGTTACCGGTATCGGCGATGCCCATCAGGCGTGCGGAAAGCTTGTCACTCAGGTAGCCCTTCAGGATGCCTTTTTCGATCAGCACGGTTTCCTGCGTGGGCTCGCCTTCATCGTCTACATTCAAAGACCCGCGGCGCCACGGCATGGTGCCGTTGTCGATGACCGTGCATTTCTCGCTGGCTACGCGTTTGCCGATCAGACCAGCGAAGGCCGAGGTTTTCTTACGGTTGAAATCAGCTTCCAGCCCGTGTCCGACCGCCTCGTGCAGCAGAACGCCGGGCCATCCCGGGCCGAGAACCACTTCCATTTCTCCCGCGGGAGCTTCGCGTGCGTCGAGTTGAAGGATTGCCTGCCGGGCTGCTTCCTTGGCAAAAAATTCGGGATTCTTATCTCCGAAGAAGAAGTCGAGGGCGACGCGTCCGCCGCCGCCGGAGCCGCCGCGAGCCGAATTGTTTTCGGTTTTAGCGATACAAGACACGTTCATGCGGGCCAGCGGCTGGGAATCTTCGGCGAAGGTGCCGTCGGAAGCGACAACAAGAATGTTCCGCAATTCGTCGCCGTAGCTGGCGCGGACTTCCTGAATGCGCGGATCGTAGGCGCGCGCAGCTTTATCGGCACGCATCACCAGCTCAACTTTAGCGGTGATCTCAGCATCGACCGAGGGTAAGGTTACGGGATACAGGCTACGGGCCGCAGTCTGCCGGAAGCCCGCCACAGAAGTCTTGGCCGGAGCGCTGGCGATCAGTGCCGCGGTGCGGGCCGCGTGCAGGATGCGGCTGGCTGAAAGATCGTCCGTATAGGCGTATCCAGTGCGCTCGCCGGAAACTACGCGGACGCCGCAACCGGCAGAAATGCCTTGCGAAGCCGACTTGACCATGGACTCATCCACCAGCAGCGAGGTGGAGGAAAGATACTCAAAATAAAGGTCGGCGTAGTCGCCGCCGGCGGAAAGAGCGGCCGCCAGGTAGTGTTCGAGGTCGTTTTCGGTAACCCCGTAATGATCGAAGAAGAAGCGCTGTCTATCCAGAAGAGGTTGCTTGTCCAAGTTCTTATTCACCAATGTTTTACCCACAGAAGTTAGATGCCGCCGGCCTCACGGCAGACTCAGTTGGGCGGACGTGCCCATTATCCCACATGGAGTGGAGACACGAGGGCGAAACATCCACAGCAGAAGTGTGACGATGGTCACATGTCACAGACGGGGAACCCACCCGGGTTGTCCAATAGAAGCTGGACCACCTGAAAAGGATAACTGCCAATGCCGACAGTAACGCCGGGAGCGCTAACCCGCACCGTGCAGGATTTTCTGAACGAGGCCGTGGGCGCCGTGGTGCTGGAAAACGGCGCAGTGGCCTTTGATCTGGCGCAATCCAAGTACTCGATTTCAGGCGAGTATAACCGGTGCCTGCTGCACCTGTGGTCGGCGGAACGCAACGTCGTGCGGCGCGTGCTGGATGCTGAAGTGAAGAATGGAACGCTGCGGCTGGCGGTGCAGCGGCTGGGACAGGCGCGACCGTCGCGGCTGGAAATCTGCCGCGAACGCGACCGGCGCACTCCAACAGCCCGGCGAGCGGCCCGCGCCGCCTATGAGCAAAAGTTGCGGAGAGCGCTGGAACGCCACTTTCCCGAGTTCAAGATCGCGAAGCTGACATCTGGTGTGGATCTGGAGAAGTCGTTTGGACCGATCTATGCGCGAGGGCTGCTGCGGCAGGGGCGGTCGGCCTTTGCCGTCCTGGGGGTGAACGCGCAGGAGGCGCAGGCCTCTATCGACGCGGCGCTTACCTTCGGCATTCTGTGGCTCGATGTTTGCCGGCAGGCACAGGGGTCGAACGTGCTGGTGGAAGGTCTGAGGATGTTTGTTCCCGCCGGAACCTCGGCTCTGGTGCGGGAGCGGATGGCGAACCTGAACCGGGATGCGGCCAAGTGGGCCTTGTATGAACTGGATGAACGGCATGACGCATTGGTGGAGATCGACTGCGCGGATCGCGGCAATGTAGCGACGCGGCTAGTGCATGGCGCCGACGAAGAGGCGGCGCGCTCGCGCTTCAAAGAGTCGATTGCTCAGGTCGCGCAGGTCTTGCCGAATTGCGAAGTCGCCGTGCTGTCGGCGGCGGAGATTGTTTTCCGCTGGCGGGGCCTGGAGTTTGCCCGCGCCCGGCTCGGGGGGATTCCAGGATCGTTTCGCAGCGCCGAAGAGATTGTATTTGGCGTCGGAGCCGAGGAGCGGATTCTGGAGATACGGAACGAAGACGAGTTCGCTGCACTGGCACACTGCCTGCGCGACACTCGCCATCCTTATGGACCGCGTCAACATCCGCTGTGGCGGCTGCGTCCGGAAAGGTGGCTGGAGTCGCTGGTGGCGGGCGATGTAAGCGTGGTGGATGACCGATTGGAACCCTCGTGCCGGTATTCCCAGGTTCCGGCGTTCTCTGCCTCGGACCGGGCCATGATCGATGTGCTCACCACCACGCGCGCGGGGCGGCTGGCGGTAGTGGAACTGAAGGCGGACGAAGACATCCACCTGCCGCTGCAGGGGCTCGACTACTGGGCAAGGGTGGAATGGCATCATGCGCGCGGCGAATTTCCTCGCTATGGATATTTCGACGGGAGGGACCTCTCTCCCGAGAAGCCACTGCTGTTTCTGGTGGCTCCGGCGCTGCATGTGCATCCGGCCACGGATACGTTGCTGCGTTACGTTTCGCCTGAGATTGAATGGGAGTTTGTGGGGATTGACGAACGATGGCGGGAGGGAGTAAAGGTCACATTCCGCAAACGGCCCCAGGCCAATCGGCTGGACGAAGGCACGCTTCGGCGGCGCTCCGCGTAGCCTCCGCCCTAGGCTGGCGCCCGTCTTGCCCGACGGCTTTTTCCCATCCGGGAACTCCTGTTTTCGTAACACTCTCAAAAAACTAGACACAAAACACTCAACGTGCGTTAAGATTTCGCGATTATTTGGCCCGGCAGGGACGACTCAACTGCCAAACCATTTTGAAAGCTAAGCAAGAAAACAACGATAAGCAAGAAAACAACGAAAGGATAAGAACATGAAAAGAAGTACTCCCCTTTTACCCAGACTGGCTGCGCTTGTCTGCGCAGCCGCGTTCCTGTTGATCACCATCCCAGGACAGGCCCAGCCGCAGCCCCTATTGACGCGTCATGTGCGCGAAGAGGTTGCCAATGGGCGGGCGCAGTTTGTCGGGCAACTCCCGGCAACCGAGACCCTGCGCTTCGACATGGTTCTGCCGCTGCGCGATCGCGCAGGGTTGGAAAGTTTCCTGGAGGAAGTCCAAAATCCTGCCAGCCCATTCTTCCACCAGTTCCTTACGCCGCAGGAGTTCACCGCGAGGTTCGGCCCCAGCCAGGAAGATTGGGACTCCCTGGTTGCTTTCGCGAAAGCGAGCGGCTTTGAAGTCATCAACGGAACCCGCGATGCCAGGGATCTCCGGCTCACCGGCACGGTGGCGAACATCGAGAAGGCCTTCCATGTGACCATGGGGCTCTATCGGGACCTCACCGAAGACCGCACATTCTTTGCCGTGGACCGCGAGCCCACGGTGGACCTTCCCTTCCAGCTTTGGCACATCACCGGTTTGGACAACGATTCCAGGCCGCATCCGATGTATGTCAAGAAGAGCGACTACGCGAAGGCCCACGGGATCGATCCTAACGACGTCGTGTCTCATGCCACCACCGGTTCCGGCCCTTCGGCATCGTTTTTGGGCAGCGACATGCGCGCGGCCTACTATGGCGGAACGGCGCTTACCGGCACCGGCCAGAACATCGCCCTGTTTGAATTCGCGGGCACGGATTTGGCCGATCTGACCACGTATTACAAAAATGTTGGGCAAACCGAACCTTACACTCCCACCCTCATTTCCACGGGTGGGTACGGCACGAGCTGCGTCGATAGCGGCAGTAGCGCGTGTGACGATACTGAGCAGACCCTCGACATGACACAGGCGATGGGCATGGCCCCAGGCTCCACAATGCTCTATATGTACGTCTGCGGCGACGTCCTGGCCAGTGGATCAGGAAATATCAGCGATACTGCCTGCATCAGTGCGATGGTTACGACTGCGGACGCTCCATTGTCCAAGCAGATCAGTTGCTCGTGGGGCTGGACACCTGCGGACCCCAGCACTCTGGACCCGTACTTTGAGCAGATGGCGTCGCAAGGCCAGAACTTCTTTGCGGCGTCCGGCGACAGTTCGGCTTGGTCGGCGTCGAATGAGGCCTGGCCAGCGGACGATGCGAATATCGTCTCTGTCGGCGGCACGGACCTGACAACCTCCAGCGCGGCTGGCCCCTGGAAATCGGAAACCGCCTGGGCAGACAGTGGCGGCGGCATCTCCCCGGATTCGATTCCGATTCCCTCCTGGCAGAAGCTCTCGGGCGTTATTACTTCGTCCAACAAGGGATCCACGACTTTACGAAATGGCCCCGACGTGTCGGCGAACGCGAACTTTACCTTTTACGTCTGCGCCGACCAAACCACGTGTACGGCTAACGACTACGGCGGAACCAGCTTTGCGACGCCTATGTGGGCCGGCTACCTGGCTCTGGCCAATCAACAGGCTGCAGCTAACGGGGATACGATCGGCTTTATCGATCCGATCCTTTACCCGGCGGCTCTGACCTCAAGCTATGGCACCTATTTCCACGACATCACGAGCGGCAGTTGCGGCACCTATTCGGGAATCACTGGCTACGATCTGTGCACCGGCTGGGGCAGTCCGAATACGACCGGGATCATCAACCTGTTGGCTGGGTCGGCGACGCCGAGCTTCACGCTCTCCGATTCGCCGAGCAGTCTGTCGGTAACGCAGGGCAGTAGCGGCACCAGCACCATCACGGTAACTGACGTGGGCGGATTCACCGGCAGCGTAACGCTGGCCGCGTCCGGTCTGCCGAGCGGTGTGACGGCAACGTTCGGCACGAACCCCACAACGGGGAGCAGCGTGCTGACTCTGACGGCGAGTGCCACGGCGACGACTGGAACGTCCACGGTGACCATCACCGGTACTTCCGGCAGTCTGACCGCAACCACAACTCTTGCTCTAACGGTGACTGCGACGGCGACGCCGAACTTTACCATCGCCGCCTCGCCCACTTCGGTGACCGTAACCCAAGGCGCCAGCGGAACGAGCACGATCACCATCACCAGCACGGGCGGCTTCAACTCCGCAACCACGCTGACCGCAACCGGCTTGCCCACGGGCGTGACCGCGGCGTTCTCCACCAACCCAGTGACTCCACCAGCGAACGGCAGTGCGACCTCAACTCTTACGCTGACCGCTTCCTCAACCGCAACAGTCGGCGCAGCCACAGTGACGATCACCGGAACCTCGGGCTCGACCACTCACAGCGCAACCATCGCCCTTACGGTGAATGCCTCTTCGGGAACGAAGAACTTCACCCTGTCTCTGTCGCCTTCCTCTTTCACGATCGATGAGAGGGGCAGCGTATCCACCACGCTCACTGTCACCAGTGTGAATGGATTCAATTCCGCTGTCTCATTGAGCGTGAACGAATTCCCCAGTGGCGTATCGGCGACGGCCTCGGCCAACCCCGTCACGCCTCCGGCAAATGGCAGCGTGAACGTAACCATCACGTGGAGCGCTACCAGACGCGCGCCCACGGGAACCACAACCATCGAACTGATCGGCACTTCCGGATCACTCACGAACGAGACGCCGGTCACCATAACAGTGGCGCCTTGAAGAGCTGATCAGTTTGGCGAAGCAATCGAGCCGGCCCCGAAAAGGGCCGGCTCACTTTTCCTGGGAACGGCGGTTCCTCTGAAGAAAAATCGGTGTCAGCCGGGCCACGCGCCGAGTAGTCGACGCACATCAACCAACTGGCCGAGGTGGTAGGCGTTGTGGTCAGCCAGGAGCAAGGCTTCACGAAGAATAGTCTGGCCGTCGCCCCAAGGGATGCGGGCATAAAGATCGGTCTTGGGATTTGCAACCAGATCCTGCATGGACTTCAGATCTTTGCGGAATTGCTGAATGCTCTTGTTCCACGCGGCGGTGCTCGGCGGCGCTTCCGCCTTAGGCCAGTATCCCTTGGGCCACTCGGGAGAAGCGTGCTTGGAGTTGCGGCTGAACTCGAGAATGTCCCACTGTGCCAGGCGAAGGTGCTCGAGCAACATCCAGGCGGAGTGCGGGAGTTCGTTGGGCTTTATGCCGCGCAACTCCTCCGGCATGTCTTTCACGGCGTCGGCAAACCGGGCGTGGGCGCCGCCGCCGTTCAGGAGGTAGAGCACGTGCTCGCGCAGTTGTTTGCCGTTTGGATCCTTGATCGCCATTTCGTCCTCTTTCTATAAGTCTTGAGGCAAGAGAAGTGCTTCACCACGGAGGCACCCTTCGAATACGCTCAGGGTAGGCTCCGACCCAGAGAAAATCCCGAAATCAGCAAAATGGTAATCCAAGACTTCCTCTGTGTCGCCGTGTTTCTGTGGTGAAAACACACTTCACCGGTCTTCTTCCTCCGGTCCCTCGCCTCTAAACACGCGGCCAATACCGCGAACGATGCGGCGCATGGGCAAAACACCTTTATCGTCCGCAAGGAATATTTCGCCGACGCGGTGGCCGCGGTAATACCAGCGCTTGAGCAGCGCTAGGTGCTCCATGGTTTCGAGAGCGGGCCGTGCCTTGGTGGGCGGGAACGAATCGAGAACGGCCTGCACCCGCGATTCCATGGATTGCGATTTTGCGTGCTCGGTGGGTTGAATCGAGAATGCCGCCGGCCCGGATAGTACTCCACTATCCACGCGGAAAAAGACGACCGAGTCGGCAAGATGGCAAGGCTGAACGATGAGCGCCGAAAGGCGGTCGAGGCGGCGGACGATCTCAGGGAACTGGCTCAGTGTGGGCTTCAGCTTTTCCAGGCGGACGTGAATTGCCGCGGCGTCTTCAAAGGCGAGATTCGCTGACGCGGCGTCGCGCTGCGCCGAGAACTCACGGGCCAGCGATTCTCCTCCGGAATCGAAGTAGGCTTGTACGCGGTTTACTTCGGCGGAATATTCCTGGTCAGTGCAACCCTTGAAGCAGGGGGCTAGGCACATCTTCATCTCGGAATAGATGCAACCAGGAAACTTGGGATCGGGATGCAGGTCGTCCACGCAGCGGCGCATCTTGAAGAAGTCGAGCGAGTCGTTCATGAACTTCTCGGCAGCGGTGCGGGACTGGAATGGACCGTAGTAGAGGGTGCGGCCCTTAAGGCGGCCCAGGCGCGTGGTGATGGAGGCGCGTGGATATTGGTTTTCGAGATGCAACTTTACCAGAGGAGCGAAGCGGAAGCGCATGCGGTGGGAGTAGGTCTTGGGAAAAGTTGAACGCAGCACTTTGTAGAACTGGAAGCCGGATTCGAAATCGCAACCCGCTGGCGTGTACTCGATTGAGCGGACGCGATCGCGCAGATTGAGTTTCTTCGTGCGTTCTTCGACCGGGCCCAGCAAGCGTTGCAGACGGCGGCGAAGATTTGCAGTTTTGCTGACGTAGGGCTCGGCTTGTGGATCGTCGCCGCGCAGCAGAAAGACGGCCGGCGCTGCCGGGACGGCGGAGAATACTTCGGCATCGCGGTCAGGCGCGAATTCCAGATGCTCGGTCAGCACGAAGTCATTGTAAGCAAGTGTTCACCACGTGCGCCGACCTTTTCGAAAGCGCGGTCTCACCGTCCTCCGTGGAGCCCTCCGAAATAGTGGGCAAGATTCAGCGACATCAGCAGGATGCCTGCGCCGAGGACGAGCACGTTACGGGTGTTGCGCAAATTAAAGCTGCCGACACGGCAGATGAGCAAGTAGCTGACCGCAAGGTTGAAGAGGCCCCATAGGACGTTGACTACCGACGATGATAGGCCTACCCCCGGCGGCGATGCGAAGGGGCTCTGGAAGGCATGCCCGGAGATCCCATTGCCGAGATGGGGCAGGGCATTGGCGAGGAATACGCCCCCGAAGAAGTACGCTATGTAGTGGTACCAGCGCATGGTTGCTCTCTCCTAGCTACAAAACTAAATGGTAGCAGGCTTCACTGAAGATCGCGTGGCAACCGATCCGTAGTGAGGAGCCTAACGGTGGCTGGCGCTGCGGAAGGTCTGGCGGAAGTCAGCCCCTTTCATCTTGACGACGATGCACATTTCGTGCAGACGGGAGCGCATGCGCTCTCCGATGCGGTCGCCTAAAGTATATTTGCGGCCCGCCTGCTTCGCCTGGAACTGGTCGATCAATTCGTCGCGGTCACGCTCTGGAGCGGCGGGGAGATCTTCAAAATTCGTAGTCACGATGGTTGTCTTTTGCTCGTTATAACGGGTGTTGATGATCAGGCTTACGGTGTCAAAAACCCAGCCGCTTGGTATTTGCCCTCCCAATTCGTCGATCACAAGTACTTCCGTTTCGAAGACAGGACGCAGAATATTGAACTCGGTGGCCTGTACGGAAGGGCTGTAGGAGTTCTGAATTTCCTTCAGGAGCTCACGGTAGTCGTAAAAGAGGCAACCAATCCCCTTGCTGCGGATCAGCTCCTTTATGATCGCCACCGCTAGGTGAGTCTTGCCGGTGCCGATGTCCCCGACCATTAGGAGCCCACTGCTATCGCTAGGATCATATTCCTGAGCAAATCTTGAGGCCTTGACGTGAGCCAGTGCCAGTGAGGAATTAGCTCCCGGAAAGTCTGTGGTGTAGCTGGCGAGTTCACAATGCTCGTATCTCTTCGGAATGCGCGCCGAGGCCAGCAAGGTCTCACTCCGGGCGCGGAGCTGGCAGTCGCAGCGCGTGACTCGCCGGTCCTTACTACTTTTATCTTTGTCCTTGTCCGTCGGCGCGTGGGCGGGAAGCGTCTTCCAACCTGTGCCTGCGCACAGCGGGCAACCCTCTGCTCCTGCCTTGATCAACTTCAACCCGGTTTCATCGATCCTTCTCAATTCCATCCTGTTCAACTCGATCCTTCTCAAAACTGTCTTATCCGACTTTGCACCGGGACGCCGGCTTTCGCAAGTGCGAAACGCCAGATGCCTGTGTACAACCTGTGAAGGGGCAATCGAGGCTGTGCAGAGCTGAGGAAAACTAGTGGTCAGTGGCTCGTGGTCAGTCAAAGACGTAATCTCATCGGCCCCGCTGGCCACTGATCACTGGACACTGACCACCAAGCGCATGGTTTTGAGAAAAACGCTCCTTTCCAGCCCCAGAACCCGCCCCCTCAGCCCCAATCCGGGACACGGGAGTGCGAAACAGGCTTCGGGCGCGGATTTTCACAGTTGACATTCTGCGTGGAGAGAGGAGAATACCAGCCGACAGGTTTCCCAACTCAGCCACGAGCTTTTGTCCTCCCGGTTTGTGCTGGGTATGAACGAGACCTGCGAGGAGAAACTATGAATAAAGCCGATCTGGTTGACAAGATCGCGGGCGCTTGCGAAATCAGCAAGGCGCAGGCTACGACTGCGATTGATACCGCCGTGAGCAGCATTACTGGCGCTTTGAAGAAAGGGGATCGTGTGGCGTTGATAGGTTTCGGCACTTTCTCGGTGTCGCAGAGAAAGGCCCGGAACGGGCGCAATCCGCAAACCGGCGCCACTATCAAGATCGCTGCCCGCAGGGTCGCGAAGTTTACCCCTGGGGCCGAACTGAAGAAGACGGTCAACAAGAAGTAGCGAAAACAAGCGGAAACGAAGCGAGTCTGGGATTCCACGAAACGGCAGGGGGTCGGCCCTGCCGTTTTTGCTGCCTAAGAGTTCAGTACCGGGTACCTGGTATCGAATCCCGGCACCGGCGGCGTGACTCGGTACTCGGTACGCGGTACTCTCAATTAGCATGATTGCCCATCTGCGCGGAAAACTGCTGAGCAAACACCCGAATCAGGTTGTGGTGGAAACCGGCGGCGTCGGCTATGACGTGAACATCAGTGTTCCGACTTTTTCCGAATTGCCCGCCAACGGCTCCGAGGTCGCACTGCATATTCATACCCACGTGCGCGAAGACGTGATTGCGCTTTACGGGTTTCTACGTCCCGCTGAGAAACAACTGTTCGAGAAGTTGATGACAGTGAGTGGTATCGGAGCGAAGCTGGCTATCACCATCCTGAGCGGGATGGCGGCGGACGAAATGGCGGGCGCCATTCGCGGCAATGACCTGGCGCGCCTGACCAGAATCCCAGGCATCGGTAAAAAAACTGCCGAACGCATGGTATTGGAACTGCGTGACAAGTTGCCCCCAGTGGCAGGGACCTCCATGCCAACACTGTCGGCAATGAGTGCAATGGAAGAAGATGTTCTGTCTGCGCTCATCAATCTGGGCTACCAACGAGCTACAGCCGAGAAGGTACTGGCGAGTGTGATCAAGAGCGGAAATACGGGATCGTTCGATGCCCTGTTCCGGGAAGCCCTGGCGAGACTGTCGAAGTAGTGGTCGGACCTGATCGGCTCCTCCTTCGGACGCAAAGAGCCGAAACTGGACGGCCGTTGGGGGCTTAAGGTCAACGGGGATTCACAGCCCTCCGTAGATTCGTTACAAAAAACCATATTTCTATTCACCAAACCGGAGCCCCGCCGTAGAAATCTCTCGTAAGTCCAACAGGCATAACAATAATTAACAGTTAGCTGTTTGGAACGTTAGTTGCATGATGTTATGTATCATCCTGTTGTTAGTCTCATATCTCTTCAATTCTTCGGACGTCTTCAGTTCGGTCCTAATCTAGTTGCCCGAAAACTTGTGCATCAGGGGTGGCGGAGCCAACGGTCAGTCTTTCCGTGGCTCCAATTCTGTTCAGAGACTACTTCGCTGTCCAGGAGAACACACTATGAAGCAGGACGTGAGGGATTCCAGGTTTGTGACGCTTGGGTTGGTGCTGGTTGGTCTGCTGGTGCTCGGCACCAGCGTAGCTTGGGCTCAGACTGAAACTGGAGCGATTACAGGTACGATCACCGATCCCGCTGGCGCCGTGATTCCTAAGGCGACGGTGACGGCGCGCGAGGCTTCCACCAGCGCGGTCCGTACCGGAGTTTCTGACAACAGCGGGGTTTACGCCATAACGAACTTACTTCCTTCGTCTTACGTCGTCACCGTCGAGGCGGCGGGGATGAAGAAAACGACAGAACGCATAGAGCTGGCTGTCGGCCAAAGGCTGGGGCTGAACTTCAGGATGGAAATCGGGGCGGCAAGCACAACCGTGGAAGTGTCAGGCGAGAACGCGACAGCCGTCAACACTGAGACCCAGGAGATCGGCACTCAAATTTCGAGCCAGGAAGTCATGCAACTGCCAACTCTCAACCGCAATCCGTACGCGCTTGTGATGACTGCGGCTAGCGTCTCCGAGGACGACCCCTCCGGCCGCGGCGTGGGCGTTTCGATCAATGGCTTGCGCTCGGCCGGCACCAACGTTTTGCTGGATGGCGCCTCCAACAACGACGAGTTTGTCGCTTCGGTCGGCCAGCAGGTGCCACTCGACTCACTACAAGAGTTCAGCGTGATCACCAACAGTTTTGGGGCCGAATATGGGCGCGCCACGGCTGGCGTGGTGAATGTGGTGACCAAGTCGGGCTCGAATAATTTGCACGGGTCCGCCTACGAGGTGGGACGCTGGTCCGCCATTTCAGCCAACACTTTCTTCAACAATGCTCAGGAACCCATTATCACCAAGCCGGTTTATACGCGTAACCAGTTTGGCGGTTCCATCGGCGGTCCGATTAAGAAAGACAAGTTGTTCTTTTTCTTCAATCCTGAGTGGACCCGGGTTCGAAGTGCGGAAGTGGATACGGGAATGGTCGCCGATCCAGCCTTCATCGCGCTTTTGGCTCCGGTCAGTCAGAGCTTTTTCACCATGTATGGCGTTGCTCGTTCCGGCCTGACTACCATCGGGACCGTCAGTCTGGGAAATACGGGCTTCTGCACCACGCCGCTTTGCCTCGGCTTGAACCAATCCACCACGGCTTTTGACGAAGTTAAGTGGCTGTCTCCCGGCGATGCCGGCGGTGGCGCGCCGCAAAACACTTACGACATCGTGGGTCGAGTCGATTTCAACATTACCAATAAGACAACTTTCTATTCCCGCTATGCGATTTATAACGAGCTTGACCAGGCTGGCTACATTAATACCAGCCCATACGCCGGCTACGATACCGGGCAAGATCTTCGCGACCAAAACATGCTGCTCTCGTTGACCCACACCTTAGGCTCGAACCTCACTGAGCAGACGAAATTCGTGTACAACCGTCTGAAAACGGTTCAGCCGCTCGGCTCCCAGCCGGTGAGTCCAACGCTCTATCTGCAGACCAATACGGCTGCCTCCATCAATGGCCAGGATGTCTATTTCCCCGGATACAGTGCGACCACCCCAGGAAACGCCATACCCTTCGGTGGACCGCAAAATTTCTACCAGAGCTACGAGGACCTGTCCTACATTCACGGAAAGCATGATTTCCGCTTTGGGGCTGCTGTCACTTTCCTGGTCGACGACCGCACCTTCGGCGCGTATGAAGAAGGCATCGAAGACCTCGGCGGCAGCGACCCAACCGCTGGAATCAACAACCTGATCGCCGGTACCATGACGGATTTCACGGCGGCAATTTACCCGCAGGGCGAGTATCCCTGCCCGGGCGGCATACAAACTCCCGCCTGCACGATCAACCTGCCGGTCGGCCCTCCAAGTTTCTCGCGCAGCAACCACTACACCGAGCTGGGCTTCTATGGGCAGGATTCCTGGAAGGTAAACTCGCGTTTGACCTTGAACCTTGGACTCCGATGGGAGTATTTCGGCGTGCAGCACAACAGCAACCCAGCCCTGGATTCAAACTTCTATTTCGGTGGCGGCGGTTCGCTGCAACAGGAGATTGCCAATGGTGCCGTTTCTCCCACCCAGCAAAGTCCGGTCGGCGGGCTCTGGAACAAAGATTTAAGGAATTTCGCTCCCCGGCTCGGGTTTGCCTGGGACGTTTTCGGTGACGGCAAGACTGCGTTCCGCGGCGGTTACGGCATCGCTTACGAACGAAATTTTGGCAATGTTACCTTCAACGTCGAATTCAATCCGCCCAACTATGCCGTCGTCGTTCTGCCGGGTTCACTCGCCGGGCCAATCAGTACACAAAACTACGGGCCGCTCTCTGGTTCGACGGGCAGTGCCGCACTTCCGTCGAGTGAACTGCGATGGGTTGATCCGAACATCCCAACCGCCTATGCCCATCTGTTCAGCGCGACCCTGGAGCACCAGTTTGGGAACCACCTGTTGGCAGGGATCGACTACTCAGGATCGAAAGGAGTGCATCAGTACTCAATTGCGAACTTCAACGCCTGCGGCGCTGGACAAGTTTACCTGAATGAACCTATCGGGGTTCCGGGAGGTCCGACTGACTGCAGTGGCACCGGCTGGACCCGGCTCAACACCCAGTATTCTTACATCAACGGCCGATTCGCCAACGGCAATTCGCTCTACAACGCGGCGATCTTTCGCCTGGGTCTCCGCAACCTCGCGAATTCGGGGCTGACGTTACAAGCCAACTACACCAACTCGCTGGCCGAAGACGATCTGAGCGATACCTTCAGTTCCTCCGGCAACCAGTGGAACCTGGGTACCACCGATCCCTTTAACCCGAAACTCGACTGGGGTCCATCCGAGTATAGTAACCGCAATCGAGTTGCCATCAGTGCCGTGTGGGAAGTTCCGTTTGCCAAGGGCACCCACGGAGTAGTACGACAGGTTGCCGATGGTTGGGCAGTATCGCCTATCTTCACCGCGCGCACCGGGAACCCGTTTACCATTTACGACTGCACCATGGCGTCGGGTCTTCCGGATAACACCTGTCCGCGCGTCTCTCTGAACTATCCGGCTCCCAAGACGTTCCTCGCCCACCCGATCAACCAAGGCGGAGACGTCTATAACGTATACAACCTGCCCACGAATACCGATGAAACACACGTCAACGCGATTCTCGGCACTTCGGATTTCCCGCCTTATGCTCCGGACATGACGCAACGCGACGGCTTCACCGGGCCGGGCAATTGGAACCTGAACCTCGGCATCTACAAGTCGTTTTTTGTGGGCGAGCGGTATAAGGTGCAGTTCCGGGCCGAGATGTTCAACGCCGTCAACCACGCCAACCTGTACTACACGGGATATACATCCACCCTTCCCTACTTCTCGAATATTTCCGGTGCCTACGGGCCTAACCTGTCGACGTCTTACGACGTCCCGACGATTGCGAACCCGTCCCGCACCATCCAAGCCACCTTGCGTCTTGATTTCTAGACCGGTGGTTTTGAAACGCCTTCAGGGGAGCCGAACTTAGGCTCCCCGTTTTTTTCCCCTTTATCCAGAGCGATCGCGAAAGGTAGATCCCTCCGAGCAAGCCGCTCAAAAGCAGATCAGGCAGCGGGATCAGTCAGCTGGAATCACGTCAATCTGCAGGTTGAGGTCAGCCCCATCTTTGATACTCACCGCTTTGCCATGGCCTTCGAACTGGGCTAGAAAATCCGGATCCATGTAACTGCCCCTTTCGATCTCTTGCCAGGCAAAGACCTCGTAATCTCCGGGAATGATGTTTTGCAGTGCGAATCTACCCTGCGAGTCGGAAACGGTCTGCCGGTAGTAGCGAGGTAGACTGCGACGTTCCGGGCTCGGGACCAACACCACCACGGTGCCTGGAGAGGGTTGCTGGTCTTTCATGACCGTGCCCTCGATGCGCGCCACGCCGGAACTCAATGTCAGTTGCAAAATCCGAATCGCCTGGCCCCGGATGACGGCCACGCCGGTTTCCAGCACATCCGGTATCTGCCCCGATTTGAGATAGAAGCCAGCAGGGATGGGAAAGAAGTTGATGCGGTAGCTTCCCTCGGGAACATCCTGAAACATGAAACTTCCATCCGGTTTCACGGGTGCATTCTCAACTCTGGGCGTGAAGCGGCGCAGAGTTGAGGTTGGCTCTGCCTGCAAACCCCCGGTCAGCTGAGTGAGATCGACATTCGCCTTGCCATCCACCAGGATGCGGCCGCTGACTTCCACTCCGCGGCTGATGGCAACCTCCACATTATGCACGTCGACATCGCCAACCTGAACCGCCTCCTTCCCCCACATCGGCTTGTCCTTTTCCAACTGGACCGCCTTCTCCGCCATAAGAAGGTAACTTCCTCGAGGAACACCTTTCACTTCGAAGTTGCCCTTGGCGTCGGTGGTGGCGGAAAACGGTACAGGGGTGACGTTGCCTTCTTCCACCAACGTCAGCTCAGACTCCCTGATGGGGGATTTGGTCACAGCGTCGATAACTCGTCCGCTGACGACGGCAGTGCGCACGCGGCTGAGCGCCATATCGATGCCCGAAAGCTGCTCGCCGGCACGGAGGACCAGCAAAGCAGAGCGGCTCTGGTCAGCTGTTCCAGGATAATAAGTCGGGACATGGATTTCGGTGCCCTTAGCGTCCGCCTTCGGCTGCGGCGGAGGAACCGCGCGAAGATAGTAATCTCCGGGGGGCAAAGCCGTGAGTCGGTATTCACCCGACTTACTGCTCACGGCAATCGCCATTTCGTCAAATTCCGGCTTCCCGAATCGGTGGGAGCGTTTAAGGGCTTGCAGAGTTACACCGGAAACAGGTTTGCCTCCGGCGCCGGAGATCTGTCCAGAAATAATCCCCCCAGGCGTCAGATAAACCACCAAGTCGTCGAGATGCTGGCCCGAAACAAGGTTCAACGCCGTGAGCCTGGGCCCACGCGTGCCGGGACCTTGGTTCACGTAACCCTGGTGGGAGGCAAAAACCAAGTATCGGCCCGGCGGCAGGTTGTCAAACGAAAACCGCCCACTGCTGTCAGTGACCGCAGGCGCGATCTTCGAAGCGGATCTGTCAGCCGGAAGAGGGCCCCGCAGTGATACTGTCGCGTCCCTCACCAACTGCTGGCTGGTAGCATCTACCACCGTGCCGGCCAGCGTACATTTATCCTGTGACTCGGCAGTCTGGGCGCATGAGGCAGCCCCGGTAAGCGTGACAACCGCTATAACCAGGACTACTCGCTTCATCCCTGCGTTCGCGCTCATCGCCAACACCCAAGGCTAAGGTATATACACGGCACTACTGAATTCCAAGATCCGCTGCCGGCGGGCACTCCCGTTACCGGAACGGCGCGGTCGATTCTATCTGCAGTTACGAAGACGAAATGTCCGCATCCCGGAAGGTCAGGCTTGGGCTTTCACCTGCCGTTGCCGTCTCATCTGGAGGTAGATACCACGGTGCCGTACCGCCTTCTCCAGATCGCCGCCGGGCTGCGTATACAAAGCGGCTAGCCAACGATGGGCTGCGACCAGCCCCGGAAGCATGCTGACGGAGGTTTCGAAGGCTAGCGCCGAGCGGTCACGATGCCCAAGTCGTGCCAGGGCGATTCCAAGATAGAAGTGGCCCAACGGCAGGTAATGCTGCAACCCTACCGCCAGCAACGCCTGCTCGGCAGCCTCTTCGTTTCGGCGTTGCCGCAAGTGAACCACTGCCAGCCCCAAATGCGCTTCCGGACTGTCCCCATCGATTTCAAGTGCGTGCTGGAATGCGCGCCCGGCATCCTCGTTGCGTCTCTGGCGAAGGTAGGTTTCACCAATGCGCAAATGCAGATCAGGCAACCGCGGGTCTGACTGTTCGGCCTTCAACAGGCTAGCCAGCGCCGCTTCCATATCTCCTTCTTCAAAGTGAATGATGCCCATGAGCAAGTCTGCCCAGGGGCGCGGCTGGGGCTCTTTCTTTGCATCCTCCGCGGCTTGCGGCTGTGGCGCTTCAGGAAGAACTTCGGCCTCATTCTGTTGTCCAGGCGGAGCAGCGACCTTCGGTTCAAACACGGCCAATTGCTCCAGAAGGTTCTTAGCTTCCGCGCGCCGCCCGACTGCCAGGTAGCACTGAGCGAGATGCTGGGTAAACCGAATCTGGTCGGGCCACTTTCTTGTCAGCTCTTCGAAGATTGCCTGTGCGTCCAGGTATCGGCGCGAGTCCAGATAGCTGCGTGCCAGGTTGTACTGCTGTTCTCGCACCGCTACTTCGACCGCCTTTGCCTGATCCTCGCTCGGAGGCTGGATATAACCCAGCGCGACGAACTGCTGCAGCACCGCCTGAGCTGCGGCGGGGTCCATCCTTAGATCGGCGGGATGCATGCCGCAGTCGCCCGGTTCGTTCTCCCAACTGGGGATGCGCGTGATCTGTGGCGGATCTTCGAAAGCTTGTACCAGCACGCGCCCATCCATGTCCTCGCCTACGGGCAACCCGAAAAGAGTCAGTACCGTCGGCGTCGTATCCAGAAGCGTGGCTCCATAGATTCTCTCGTCTTGCCGGATATGCGGGCCTTTCATGCAAACGATCCCAAACTGCCGGTGCTGCACTGCCGGACCTGCAGGCTCCGCCGGGATACCTCGCGGCCGCAAATGATCGGAGTGAAACCCGTGATCAGAAACCAGCATCACCGTAACGTCCGGTCCCGCCAGTTCCAGCAACGCCTGCAGCATCATGTCGTGGAAACGATAGGCGCCGTTTACGACATCTTTATAGATCTCGAACCTCTCCTCTGGAATCCCTTCCATGCGCGGAGGATGGAAGTGCATGAATCCGTGGCAAAAGTGATCGATGCCGTTGTAATAGACCGCCAGAAAGTCCCACGGCTCATTCTTCAGGATCCAGGTAGCGGCATTGTGAACGGAGCAGTTCTCCGCAAGAATTTTGGCAAACGACTGCAGGCCCTTGTCTTTCTCCTGATCGATCTCCCCGGCACGTGGAATCCAGGGCAGAATTGCCGCCTCGCCTACTTCCGCGGGATGCATGCGCAGTTTGGCAAAGGTCTCCCGCATGTTCTCCGGATGGACCGCCCCCGGCGGCAGTGGCCACTCTTTCTCCAGCGGCCCGACGGCGTACGGAAAAAGATCAGAAACCGAAATGCCATTGATCGGTTCCGCCGGATGTCCGGCGAACCAGCCCAGCACGTGAGTCTTGTATCCGCGCTGAGTCAGAATGTTCCAAATCGCCTTTACCTTGCGTGAGGTGCTAGTGACCGGCCGCACCCCGCCGGTCTGCGGGTCAGGCTCCATAAAGCCGTGGATTCCGTGCTTGTCCGGCCGCTTCCCCGTGGCAATGGAGTTCCAAAGCATCGGAGAAAGAATGGGACGCAAGGTCGCCAGGTTTCCCATCACTCCTTGGTTCACAAAATCGTCTAGGGTCGGCATCAAACCCTGGTCCAGGAGAGGATTGATGATCTTCCAATCGGCCGCATCCCAGCCGATCAGGAGTACTTTCTTGGCGAGCGGTTCACCCATGAGGTTGTCCACGAACCGAAGAGATCGTTACAAGGGGGAGCACAGTCTACTACATCTTGTCGTGTGTACTCAATTGCAAACAGCTTACTCAGGTAGTAATACAGCGGGTATTGACCCTCGGCGGAGATAAAGAATTAAAGGCAGCCGGATTGCCGCTCGTTTTGGTTTCGAGTGCGCCCCAGGGACACTAACCACACCCTCAGTCTTCTACGAATGACTTTAGCCTGGACAATGCCCGATCCCACTGCTCGGAGACGAAATCCAGGTATTGCTTGATTCCTTCAATTGGCTGCGGATCGAATTCAAATCGGCTCTCGCGACCCCTGCGGACGCTGTGTACGATTCCTGCGCTCTCCAACACGCGAAGATGCTTGGTGATCGCCTGCCGGGTAAGCTTGGAACCCTGCGTTAGCTGAGAGATCGAATAAGGCCGCCGCGCACAGAGCTTCGCAACCAGCGATAGCCGAGTCTCGTCGCCCAGCGCGGCAAATACGGGTGCACGAGCTCGCCGCTCGGCGGGCATGGTGCTATGACGTTTGCGTGACATAGTTCTCGATGTTCTTCATCTGTTCTGTCCAACCGCCGTCATTCCTGCGGAAGGCTTCGAGGCGTAGGCCGCCCGGGAGGTTTTCAAAGCCCGATTCGGTGACCGTTAACAGTGTACCGGCTTCGATCTTCTCCAGTCTGAACTCAACCAGGGTCGTTGGTTCTTTCGAGATGTCGGCGTTGGGATCAGACGAATGGTGCCAGGTGAAGGAGAAGAGCGACTCCGGCTCCATTTTCTGCACCACGGCCTGCCATTTGAGGTGCTCGTAACCAGGGTAGGTGATCTGGCCGCGCGAGATCTGGCCCGCTACGAACGGGCCATCCAGTTTCACCCGAAACCACTCGCCGAACTCACGGTGATCGGTCAGCGCACGCCAAACTCGCGAAACTGGCGCTTTGAGCTCAATGCGCTTCTCAATACGGGCATTCATAAGCAACCTCTGGGTTGCATATTAGCTTAGGTGACGCCAATAAGCAACCCAACGGTTGCATCATCAGACGTCGGCCAACTCGACCGGCACCAACCGCCGGCCGCCCGAAGCATCTGTTCTGACTCCGAGTACGCTACTCAGGTTCCGAAACATTGTCCGCTCGGTTTATCCGGACGCTTCAACACAAACCTCTGTCCTCGAACAGCTGTGTCGCTCAAGCGCCTGCGACTGAAGCCGTAAGAGCGTTCATCTCAAACATGGTAAAATGTAGCTCCGCACGCCGGAGAGGTGGCAGAGTGGCCGAATGCGGCGGTTTGCTAAACCGTTGTACGGGCTAACACCTGTACCGAGGGTTCGAATCCCTCCCTCTCCGCCAGTTTTCTTCTAAGTTCCACCCAGCAAAGAGAGTTGCAAAGCATCGGGCCGGTCATTACATGATCCCCTTCGTCCCCGGACTGGGCGGTCTGGGTGTCACGTAGGTGTCATTTAAGGCCGTTTCGAGTTTCTGCATTGCGGCTTTCGCGTCTTCGCTGACGGTCTTGATGTAGCAGGCTTGGGTGACGGCAACATTGCTGTGCCGCAGGATTCGCTGGATCACTAAATCATCCACGCCCAGGCGATTAAGGTTGGTCGCTAGGCCGCGGCGGAAAGCATGCCATCCGCGCCACACTGGCAGTACCTTGTTCCGTTCGTATTGATGGGCTGCTCTGCCGTGCTCCGATTCTGTCTTGCTACAGATCTCGCAAACCTCAAGCGCCGGCAGAATCACCCGGGGCAGCAAGCTGTCGGGATCGATCGCATTGCCAGCCCCGTTGGGAAAGATCGGCCCTGTTTTTGGTTTTCCGAGGCGTGCGCGATGCGCCTCGAGTTTGGTGGCCAGTTTCGGAATGATTGGGATCGGCGCCTTGCTCTTACGGCTCTTTGGGTCGGTTGTGATCCCATTCCAGATCGAGCGCGCGATTAGCAGCTCGCCCTCACCATAATTCTCCCAGAACATCCCGCGGAGTTCGCCTCGACGCGCACCGGTGAAAGCCGCAGCAGCAATGAGCGTGGACGCAGGCTCTGGGACTGCGTCGATCATCGTGAGAACCTCTTCGAGGGAATAAGCGTGTGTCTCGTCCGCTTGTCGAACTTGGGGCAGGGATGTTTCGCGAACAGGATTTGCGCCCTCGTAATAGCCTTGCTGAGCGGCAAGCCGGAAGATCCCGGAGAGGAAGCTCTTGATGTGCTTCAAAGAATTGATATTAAAGCGATTAGTTTTCGCCAGGGCTTCTAAGATCGCCTGCACGTGGCGGGTCCGAACGTCGCGCGTCCAGAGCCCCTCACAGAATGGCTTGATCTCCCGCCACAGCACTTTATAACCGCGATATGTCGACGGCCGCGTCCGTTGCTCCGAGTGAGGAAGGTAAACGGACTCGACGAACGCGGTGAACGTGACTGCGGTTTCGGGTGTAAGAGTAGGTTGATTGATTTTAGCCAGAAACACCTTTGCTTCGAGTCTGGCTTCTTTCTTGGATATGTCGTCGACAGAACCGAGTTGTTTTGCCAAGCGCTTGCGTTCTAGTTGACCATCGGTAACACGGAAGTCCGTGTAGCGGACATACCACATACCGCTCTTCGCATATACGGTGCCGAGTTGTTCTCTTCTCCGTTTCATTTGGGTTTTCTCTCCTTCTCCCATCTTGCTTTTGCTGCGGTCCGCGCAATCTTGCTACGCTCGATAGCCGTAAGCTTCTGCTCCCGAGCGTTCGCCCCTTTGCGCCCTATAGCGGAGAGTGCCGAGGCAGATTGAGCCTTAGCCCTAGCCTTTCCGCCCTTCTTGCCAAGCGCTACCGCGTGTGGATCTTTCATGGTGTGCTAAGGTAGCGCTAGGTTAGCATTATGTCAAGGAGGGGAAGACAACAAACGAGGCGTTCAGCGTCTGCGCTTTTCCCACCAGGCCGAGAGTAATCGAGAACCCCATTCAAATCGCACATAGCGCCCGAGTTTGACGTGGGGGATGGGGTCATTGGCATAGCCCTCTCGTGTCCAGTTCCGAATCCACGTCTGAGGAACCTGCCAGCGCTTCGCCAACTCCCGCGCATCGATAATCTCATCCAGACGCTCAACGGCCTGCGCATTGATGCGGCTGTAGACGTCCTTTTTTTCGGGGGTGTTCTGCATCGTAATTCTCCTTCAAAACAATTTTTTTCTTCGCGAAAACCGCGACGGTTTTGAAGGCGTTCAGCGGCGCGGACATGTCAAGGGCGCGGTCTGTCCGCGTTCATCGCAGACCCTTGACAGGGAGCACCGCTGGAATAACGCCGGTCTTGTCAGGCGCGGGTTGAGTGGAGAAAAAAATGGGACAGAAAACGGCTTCGGCCAAGAACACCGAATGGAAAAATGGTTTTGGGATTTGTGGAACTGAGAATGGCGAAGTGACCAGCCAGGATGAAAATGGACCCGCCCGTAAACGCGACTGCGAACCCCTACGGCGCTCTTTTGAATGCGCGGGGTTTCTTCGTCGTATCTGTGGGCAATGGTAAGACGAAGTCTTCACAGGCAAGCAATATCGGGCACCGGCAAACAACCCTTAAGCCGGTTTCTGTCTCTAACCGTCGATTGGAAATCTAAGTCTTTTTATGCCCAGGGCGTGTGGGTTGTCACGGAATAGGAGGTGATCAATGGATCCGGTTGTTCTGGTTCTATGCTTTTTGTTTGGGGGAATAGCCGTTGCACTGATTATCTGGCTTTTGGCGGCCAGGAGAAGCTCGATTGCAATGGATCAGATGGGAGCGACCTTTACAGCGACGCAAAAACGAATCGATGAACTGGGGGACGAGAATGCTTCGCTTGCAGGGGAAATCGCGGAACTCAAAGTGAAACAATGGTGCGATGAAAAGCGGCCTAAGAGGTTCGACCTGAAGGAATTCCAAAAACAATGACACCCTTTCTTGCGCCGATATTAGGAATGGTCGGGATGTTGACCTGCAGGCTCTGGCAGACCTGCTCCGAACTCAAAGACAAGAATGCTCTCTTGTCGGAGGAAGTGGAGGCATTGCGGATCGATGGTCTCCGTCAGCGGCAAGAGTCTGAGGCGCGTGAAAGAGGCCAAAAAACCACGATAGATGAGTTAACGACACACTGTTCGCAGCTCCAAGCTTTCAACGACGAATTGGAACCCATGTTGTGCACGGCGTCGAAAGAGAGCGCTCGGTTCCAAAGGAAATCCAGAAACCTTTCGTGGGCCAAAGGAATGGTTGAGGACCAGGTCAAAATAATCATCCGCTTCGCACACAGTCTGCTGGAGCAAAAAGCGACCCGTGAGGTCGGAGAAAAGTTGATCGAGATATTGCGCAAGCTTTCGTTCGATGCCGCTTAAGACGTGTTGCAAGGCGGCATCGGAGCTGTTTGAGGGTGATTCTTTCAATTGCAAGCAGCGATGAAAACGGTTTTGTGCCGTCCTCCCCCTTGGCACTTGCGTCAATTTCGCTATCGAAAATGGGGAACGATGACGGGCGCTATGATGCACGCCACACCAACTTCTAGATGGTCTCGTCCTCAATCATAGATATAACGAGATCCGCACTCACTTTAGTGCAGTAAGAGTGCTGGCTATCGGCTTTTTTATCATCGGCCCAGTCGGAGATCGACTTCACCACCAGAAAGTCACAGCGGCCCTGGCATGCTGTTGCAACACCCACGGCTTCCATCTCGATGCCTGCAATTTTTCGGTCGTGTTCTTTCAGTGATTGCGCATATTCGTCATACGCGATCACGCTTGCAGTGCAAGCGATCGTGCAATCGGCAAACATCCGCGGAGGTACTTTTTGCGTTTTGATTCGCCGCGTCCATTTCTGTGCCCAGGAATCGAATCCCGCCCACGAGGAAACGGCCTTCTGGTGGTTCGAGGAGACGGGAATTTTCTGGCCAGCCTTTTCCTTTCCTTTTGGAGTGACTTTGCCTGCGTCAACGTCAACCGTCGCCGTCGGCACAAGAATATCTCCCAGCTGACGAGAGTTGCGACTGCGCGTCTTGTCCTTCAGTCCTGCTGTAATTCCAACCAAAACGGCCAAGTGCGGGTTATCGAAATAATCAAGAATCCTCGTGGCGGAGATTCCGGCATTCACGCCGGCGACCCCCGTTTGCACGGCCACCACCAGTCGCTGTCTACCCCCAGAAGTCTGAACATAGGAGCGGTAGTAAGGGGGAATGCGCGGATCAGTCTTTTGGACTCCCTCGCCAAGCCGCTCCCTCACAGCACGAAACTCCGACGCCAGAGCGCAAAAGAGAATGATGGCCCCGACATTTGGTCGCGTCATCGTCGGATTCTTATCCGGGATGATATCGAGTGTGCGATAGTCTTCTCCCGTGAGCCAGCCCTCGGACCTTGACCAAAGCGCCACCGCATCGAGGCCCGTTATTCCTTCCCCGGCGTCCACGGGGATGCGCGTGTCGTTCATGGCACTGATCGCGAGCGTACCGTCGAGAATGAACGCATCGATGTAAGGTTCTGTAATAACTGCGCGAAGTTTATCAATCTGCACTCGACGGTTCGGCACGATGAGCAAGTCAATGTCTGACCCATAGCTGGCATTCGACAGGTGTCGTCGCGAGCCAAAAATGCGGATTTCATCAATCCATCCGGTCTCGCCGAGTTTGAGGACCACATTATAAAGGTCAAGCGGCCGTTGTTCGGACATGGTTTAAACCTAAATCAGTGGAACCAATAAGACGCGAAAACGATGGGAGTCTGCCGAATTATTTTCGAGACTTCTCATGGGCGTAGTACCGCCAAAGGGTCGGCAATGAAATTCTGAAAAGATGTTTTCGTATAGTTAACATCTCGGCCCAAGAACCGCTGATACCTTTCCTGTTCGGGATCGCTCTCGCTTTTCTTCTTTCTTGGGTAATGATTGATGACAGTGAATCGGAGTGGGGTAACGCGGTTCGTCTGCGCGCGCTTGAGCAGATATTTGATGTGAATATCTGCATCCGGGAACGAATATCCGCAAAAGACGATGTGATTGACTTTGCGCAACGCGACATCGGTTCGGTTCCAGATTGAGCTTAGAAAAACATTATTGAGATCCTTGTAAAAAGTTGGAGGCACGATGAGCGGTGAATAGATACTTCCGCAATGCGGACACGTCGCATTGGCAAAATCTGATATCAGGCGCGTCACAACGCCTTTCTCTTTGGGCGTAATTTCAAGCTCGTTGCAGGTCGGACAGAACAGCCAATTCAGAGAACCATGAGGTTTGAAAAGCGATACGCGGCGGTCGATGCGCGGCCTGGTCCAGTCATTCGGTCGGTCAAAATTGCGGAAATCCACTCCGTAGTCAAGATCGAGGCCGTGGATGTGTTCTTCGGTGAGCGCGTTGTCGATGAGAATGTCGTAGTTGGTGGAAACAAAAACGACATTACGGAGTTCGTTTTTCTCGTAGAGGGTCGTGACAAGCCTTCGATGGAACGTAGGTCTGTATTCGAGCTTTGAGTGGAGCACCTTCGCGACCAGAAAAACCAAGTATTGTGCTATGAATCGAAGGCGGCCGCTGTTGGTCGCCCGGTTGTCGATGTCGAAATTCCTGAAAGATTCTTTACGCAATATCGCAAGGTCCGTGAGGCCAAGGACTTCCTCAAAGGTAGGAAAGGTGACGTTTGAGACGTCGCCGTCTACGTCGATTTGGAACATCTCCTGGAAAAAAGTCGCCAATTCCCGATCCATTTCATCATTGCTGAGCTTATAGAGCTCGGAAGAGAAATATTCTTTGAAAAGCGCTCCCTGGAGTGGCGCGCCATCGGCTTTAGAAGCTCCGGCTCCGAGGAAAATCGCGGTGTCTACCATAAGCACGCCTTTCAGAAGTTCACTGCTTTAAGTGCGGCGGTAACATCCTGCACTCCGGCAGCGTTCCAGACATCATTTCGAAGTAGGAACCTGTGACTGTTGGTGCGCTCCACGAATTTCGCGCGCTCAAGCGCGACGGAGTGTGGAATCAGGGCCGCTCGCATGACGGTGTAATCTTCGTTGAACAGGACGCCGGCGATGAAGTCGAAATGGCCGCCTTTCAAGTCGCGGATCGCCGACAACTGCCGGGAGTTATTAAACTGCGTTATACGTCTGCCCTTGACCTGATAGCGCGTGCCATCCTCGGCAACTGCGTCGATGTTCGCGTGCGAATTACCGGCCTGCCTCCAGCCGAAGGCTTTGCAGAATAAGTATTCGGAAAGATCCCCGGTCGGGTTGTTTGCGCTGCGGGTAACACCGCGCTTGCGGAGCTCGTCGCCGATTCGGGTGTGCAGCAGTAGCAATTCGGGAACGGTCAGGGTTTCGACATTCATTTATGTCGTCCTCCACTGGTTTTCCTAGCGTCTTCGGGTCGCATCACCCTTTTCCAGGCATGAACGATGCCCTCCCATTCAAGGAGCGCGAACCTGATAAGCGCTGCTACCGTGGCGATGAAGATGACGGTGTTCTGCAGAGTGGCTTCCATGGTCAACTCGTCTTCTGTGCCGGCTTCTTCGCCGGCGCCTTCGGCGTAATTAACGGGAGGTTAACTTTCTCAAGGATGTCGTTGGCGTCCTCGACTTCATCAAGTGTGACTTCGCCTAGGGCATAGAGCCGCTCGACCGCCAGCTTCGGGTCGCGCATCAGATAACGGCGCGTGCCGCGGTCGTTATACACGCGCACCAATCCTATCTTTTCTAGCCGGTTCACTGCCTTGCTAACCGTGCCCTTGGTTTCCAGGCCCGTGCCGCGCAGGATGTCCTCGTAAGTCGGATAGCAAATCGATTGCGGGCCTCCGCGTGTGAGCATATAAACCCAGACCTTGAGCTCCGCGCCTTTCAGGTGCCGCAACAGTTCGCGCGAAACATACGGCAGCGGGGCATAGCCGCCGCCAGCAGGCGAAAACACTTCCTTTGCCGCTCCGGGGAAACACTTGTCGCGGTAGCGTTGGTCGCGCCGTGGTCGTTTGTTCTTCATTGCCTTCTCCAGCGTTTCTAAGGCCATTGTGCAGGCTTAAGGGGTAGGTGGCAAACCCCGCCCACACCCACCCCTAGGTCAATACAGCAATACAGCAATACCGTGCAACCCACATGCAACACAGGCAATACACACACCCCCAGGCGGAGCGCGCTCCCAGCCGCATATTTACTGCTTTCTCTCACTTCGTTGCTGGGGCGTGGTTTCCTGCAGGCGTAAAAATGTGTTTTTACTCAAGAAGTAGATTGTAGGGCGGCAGCCGAAAATAGTTAGGAAGATTCTTCGTTCCGAACAACTCAACAGGTTGTGAGGAAGCTCGCTGACGTCGATAAACGGGATTATCACGCACTGAAGATGAGACCGAGGAGTGTCGAGGTCATCGTCGGATTCGCTGTGAGTGACGCGCGCAAGCAACTCGTGGTCATTGCGGAGGACTTAGCGTATATTTCTCTTTTTCTGTAGTAATTCGATGCGCCTCTACGTCGCCGTTACCGACAAAGACTGGTTTGCTCTCCACGCCTCGAAGCCTGGTGTCGAGGAGGTGAACTTTTGGCGTCCCTCGCCGGACGCCACGTTCAAGGCGCTAGAACCCGGCGAACCGTTGCTTTTCAAGCTGCACTCACCCGACAACTTCATCACCGGTGGCGGCTTCTTCACTCGGTTCCTTCAGCTTCCGGTCAATCTAGTATGGGACACATTCGGAGAGGCCAACGGCGTGCGCTCACAATCCGAAATGCGGGACCGAATCGCCTACTACAGACGCAGCCCCATTGCAGCCACCGAAAACCCTACTATCGGGTGCATCATGCTGGCTGAACCGTTCTTTTGGGATCGGAAAGACTGGATCTCTTCCCCGGCAGACTTCAAGCTTAGCACCGTCACTGGCAAAGGTTACGATTCGGAAGCTGAAACGGGAAAGGAACTTTGGGACGCAGTATCGGCGCGACTCAGGCGGAGCCGTGCCGCCGTGCTGGAGCCCGGAACGGCTACCGTCGCGGCGATCGAGACGAACGGATTTGGTAAACCACAAGTCATTCTTCCCCGGCTCGGCCAGGGACTATTCCGAATTCTTGTTACCGACGCATACTCCCGCAGGTGCGCGATAACCGGGGAGCGTACCCTGCCGGTTCTAGAAGCAGTGCATATCAAGCCGTACTCACTCGTAAAACGCCACGAACTCCCCAATGGTTTGTTAATGAGAAGCGACCTCCATAAGCTCTTCGACGAAGGCTATGTGACCGTGGACCCCAAGGATCGGTGTATTGTCGTGAGCAATCGGATCAGGGAAGAATTCGAGAATGGAAAAGATTACTACAAACTCCAAGGACAGGTGCTCCGAGAGCCGAATGAGACATGGGCGAAACCTTCACTGGAGAATCTGGAGTACCACGCTCAGAACGTGTTTCGGTAAGTCGCCAGATCGAGTTTAACGCCAGGGATCATCGTCATTATTGACCACGGCTACGCCGTCACGAGCCACAGTCTTGAGGGGCCTCACTACTGACCGCGTCCTCGCTCACGCTGAGACACTAGCGTCCACCCTGACCTGCTCAACTCCCGCTTCGGCTATGTCTCCAGCTGTCGGGTTACCCCCTTCACCGGCAACATGGCAAGGCTCGGTCCTCAGCTCGGAAGCGATGTGTCGAAAACATCTGCCTTGGAAATCAATCAAGCCCTAGCTGCCTATCAGGGGATTTGGACAAGCTTCTCCCAGCATTTAATCCATCCAGGATCGGCTATCCGCTGGCGTTCGGCGTTGAGATCGAAGCCAAACTCAAGGAATCTGGGCTCCTCTAGTTCAGTCGAAAGATGAGGGGTAGTAGAGTCGCCACTTTTTGTTGAAGGTGGGGCGTTTCATGGCGTAGTCCAAGTAGAAATCAAATTTCTTCCCGAGTGCCTCGAATTTGTGGCAGTCAGCACTAGATCGCCCGGATCTCTCTAGTAGGAACCCAATCGCTTGGTGATATGGGTATGCATGGTCAACTCGCTGTAGAAGATCCACCAAGTGATCGACATCAACCGTGTCCGCCCCTTTCGCGTAGGCAGCGGCGACCCGTTCAATTCCGCCGGCATATGCTGGTCGAACAACGACGTCAATCAAAGTGCGCTCCTTATCCGTAACGTCGATCGTTTCCCCCGATGGACTTTTGATTCGCGTTACGCCAGCATTGCCTGTATGCTTCCCGCTTAAGAGCATGTATTTCATCGCGGAATAAGTAAAGAGGTACTTGGATTGTCGTTGCTTATTTCTGAACGCGAGCCTCATGCCTGCTTGGGTGATTCCATCCGGTCGATCTTTGGGAGACTGTTCGCGGTTCACGTAGATGATGCTTTCCGGTGTGGCCATTCCGTGCGTCGTCAGAGCTGTTCCGTGGCTAAGGAATGAATCGCGCTGCAAGGACAAAGCTAGTTCATTACTGGAGTGTTTTCCCCTTAAGTAACGAATGATCGTGTCATATTTATTTGACGTGAATTCCGCTCTTATGACTACTTTTTGCTCAAGCAGGATTTCGAGAAGTTCTTCGATACCGACAGTTGAGACGCCCCACGCTCCACGATGTTCAGCGAGGAATTGCGACATCTCGTTTGGCCAAAAAATGCGCCGGGGTACGTGATTAAAATGGCTTTTGAGCAGCTTTGAAGGCTTCGTTTTCATCTGGTTGACCTCAAAGATACCATCCGAACGTAGCAGGTATATATACCTGCTACGTTCGGATGGATGGATTTGAATTTCAATCACTACGGGCTAATGACGGCAGGTATATATACCTGCCGTCATTAGCCACGCGAATTTCGCCCCACATGGCGCGAATTGCGTAGAATGCTTCGAGCGGTTGTGCTGTACTACTATTCTTCTTTGATCCATCATAAAATACTATTTTTCATATACTTAAGGGGAGCAATAGGCTCACTTCTTGTCACCAAATGTGGTAGTTTTAGTGACGCATGAACAACGGTAAATCAACATCCAATTCCATCGTCCGACGAATCCGCGGCCACGGTCGAGGCTGGATATTCACAACCTCAGAATTCCTTGATTTAGGACCTGAGAGCGCTCTAAAGAAAACATTGTCCCGGCTCTGCCGAGATAGGGCGATTCGACGTCTGACACGGGGTGTATACGACTATCCGCGCATTCACAGAAAGCTTGGAGTTCTTTCTCCGAATCCGGATGATGTAGCTGCTGCGTTGGCAGCGAGTACTGGAAGCCGCCTACAAGTCTCTGGCGGACGTGCAGCTAACCTCTTCGGTCTTACTACACAGGTCCCCGCTCAACTCGTGTATCTGACTGACGGTCCGCCGCGTCGCGTGAAAATCGCGGGGCAAACGATTCAACTTCGCCGCGCCCGACCGTCCAAGTTTCCGGGAACTGGTACACAAGCAGGCTTGGCTATTCAAGCAATGCGCGCCGTAGGGCCGAAGATCGACCGAGACTTCCTCCTTCGGCAACTGTCACGGGGCTTGAGCGCAAGCGATAAATCGCAACTCATCAAGCTCAGAAAGCATGCTCCGAGGTGGACTCAGGAGATCATTCGTCAATTGGAGGCGACAATCGATGGACAAATGGGCAAAGGCACCACCAAAGGACAGAGAGGCGCTTTTCACGGAAACAGCCGCGAAAAAGGACATCTCGCCTGAAATCGTCGAAAAGGATTTTTGGGTATGTTGGACGCTACTTCAGATTTCTCGCATAACTGGTCTTCCGCGACTCATTTTCAAAGGCGGAACCTCTCTTTCTAAGGCCTTTGGCATTATCAAACGGTTCTCCGAGGACATCGACCTGGTCATCAATCGACATGAACTAGGATTTAATGACGCAACAGACCCGGCCAATCAGGAAGGAACAAACCTGCGAAATCGAACGATCGAGAAACTCAAGACGGCTTGTTTTGATGTAATTGCGAAGGAGTTTGCACCTAAACTACAGTCACAGGCAAGTTCTATAATTGGCGATACCGGATGGACTATTAAGATCGACTCGAATACACCCGACCCTGATACTGTTGAATTCCAATACCCGATGGGGCTTACGGATTCCCGGATTTCAGGTTATATCAGACGAGCAGTGCGGCTTGAACTCGGATGCCGTGGGGACCAAGTCCCCTGCGAGGAGGCGACCGTAACGCCCTACGCTGCAGAAGTAAATCCTGGCCTGTTTGATATTGCTCATGCACCGGTGCTCGTTATCAGCGCAGAACGAACATTTTGGGAGAAGGCAACGATTCTCCATAGAGAATACTATCGGGCTGAGGCTGGAAAGGACTTCACAGAGCGGGTCTTCCGACACTACGACGACCTAGTGGTCATTTCTAGACATCCACGCGGACACTCTGCGATGACCGAGCAATCACATTTACTTGATGAGGTCGTCGCCCACAAACAGCATTTTTTTCGCGAAGGAACCGCGCACTATGAACTCGCGAAAAGAAGCACGCTCCGTCTGGCCCCTGGGAAACATCTCGAAGATGGACTGCGGAAGGACTACGAGAAAATGAGAGAAATGTATTTCGGCAGGGAGCCTGATTTCGATGAAGTGATGAATGCGCTCCGCGAGCTTGAAAAGAAAATAAACGAGAGCTAGGCCATATGCCATGCACATGACTCAGGTACCCGATTCAAGTGTCCTAGGATAAGACGTAGTCGGAAAGATACATAATAATCCGCGGCCTCGTTGCCCGTTCAAACATGAGCACTGCATACCACGCCAAATACTTCGCTTACGAGCTGACCAAGCAATGCGCGGCAGATAGCGTCGAAAAAATCGCAGCGTCTTTGGCCGATGCTCAGGTTGATCTCAATCCTCACCAGATCGAGGCCGCGCTTTTTGCCTTTCGTTCACCTCTATCCAAGGGGGCGATTCTTGCCGACGAAGTGGGTCTTGGAAAAACGATCGAAGCAGGTATTCTTCTCGCTCAGAGATGGGCGGAGCGCAAGCGGAAACTGCTTGTCATCGTTCCATCAAACCTCCGTAAACAATGGAACCAAGAACTTTCAGATAAGTTTTTCTTACCTTCGATCATTCTGGAGACTAAGAGCTTCAACCAACAGATCAAGCAGCGGAATCTCAATCCGTTCATGCGGGATGAGATCGTCATCTGCTCATACCACTTCGCTCGCTCAAAAGACGACTACATTAGCCAAGTCGTTTGGGACCTCGTCATCATCGACGAAGCTCACCGCCTACGCAACGTCTACAAGCCGACGAACAAGATTGGGAACGCCATCAAAGAGGCACTTGCTGGTCGGCCTAAGATCCTGCTTACAGCTACGCCTCTCCAAAATTCACTCTTGGAACTTTTCGGACTCGTCAGCATAATTGACGATTTCACTTTTGGTGATCTGAAGAGTTTTAAGAGCCAGTTCTCGCGACTAGATTCGGAAGAGGACTTCGATACGCTGAAGCAGCGAATAATGCCGCTTTGTCAGCGTACCCTGCGGCGACAGGTGCTCGAATATGTGTCATACACCAACCGCATCGCGATGGTTGAGGAATTCATCCCAAGTGATGCGGAACAAAAACTCTACAACCTCGTCTCTGACTACTTGCAGCGCGAAAACCTCTTTGCTCTGCCGCCAAGCCAACGCAAGTTGATGACGCTGATTCTCCGGCGTCTCCTGGCGTCTTCGACCTTTGCAATTGCGGGAACGCTGGAGGGGCTAGCGAACAAGCTGGAAGCCGCCGAAAAGGCACAAGCTGTTGTAGAAGAAATTCCCGACGAAGTGTCCGACAACTTCGAGTCGCTTGACGAGATCAGCGATGAATGGAGTGAAGACGCCGAAAATCAGAACGAGCCGGAGCCGAAACGCATCTACACGCCAGAAGAACGCAAGCTCATGCAAAGTGAATTGAGCGATCTGCGCTTCTTTGCTGAACTGGCGAAATCGATCCTGAAGAACTCCAAGGGCGAGAGGCTTTTGACGGCCCTCCGCCGTGGGCTTACGGAGACCAAGAGTAAGGGCGGGCGCGAAAAGGCAATCATCTTTACCGAATCTACACGCACTCAGGAGTATGTTCGCTCGATCCTTGAGGCAAGTGCGTACAAAGGTAAAGTCGTTCTGTTCAACGGCTCCAACGCTGACGCAAAATCTCGCGAGATCTATCAACAGTGGCTGACCCGACATCGGGGTACCGACCGGGTTACCGGCTCGAAGACGGCTGATCTTCGAGCAGCGCTCGTGGACTACTTCCGCGATGAAGCCAGCATCATGATTGCAACTGAAGCAGCAGCTGAGGGCATCAACCTTCAGTTCTGCTCACTGGTTATCAACTACGATTTGCCTTGGAATCCGCAGCGCATCGAGCAGCGCATTGGGCGGTGCCACCGTTACGGACAGAAGCACGATGTGGTGGTCCTAAACTTCCTTAATAAGAAAAATGCTGCGGACCAGCGCGTGTACGAGCTTCTTGCTGAAAAGTTCAAGCTCTTCAGTGGAGTTTTCGGCGCGAGCGACGACGTTCTGGGAACCATCGAATCCGGCGTGGACTTCGAGAAGCGCATCGTTGGCATCTATCAGCAGTGCCGGAACGAGGGGCAGATCGCTTTTGAGTTTGATCAGTTGCAGAGGGAAATGGAGCAGCAGATCGATGAGCGCATGAAGATCACGCGCCAGAAGCTGCTGGAAAACTTCGACGAAGAAGTACATGAAAAGCTGCGCGTCAACCTTCGCAATAGTCGAGAGGTTCTCAGCAAGTACGATGGCTGGCTTTGGCAGCTAACACGCATCTATCTATCGCGGTACGCCGAGTTCGACGACCAAGGCCACTCGTTCACGCTCAAGTCGAACCCATTTCCCGATGCATCCATTCATCCCGGCCCCTATCGCAGTGGCAGGGACGTTCAGGATGCCAATCTTTACCGTCTCGGACATCCTCTGGCGCAGCTGGTCATCGCGGAATGCAAGCGGGTCACATTGCCAGCAAAGGAATTGACTTTCCACTACTCTGGCACGGGGCGCAATATTTCCGTCCTGGATTCGCTAGTGGGCCACAGTGGGGTTTTGCGGTTGGTGTCATTGAGTGTGGCGGCTCTGGAACGGGAAGATCATCTTCTTTTCGCGGCCTTTACTGATAACGGCTCGCCTCTGGACTCTGATCAATGTCGGCGTCTTTTCTCGCTGAGCGTTGGCGATGCCGGCCACGAGTGTGCCATTGCAGACGAAGCGAAAGAGGGATTAGATCAGCAGTTGGAGGGACAGCAACGCCAGGTTCTCGAATCGCTCATGCGTCGAAACGTGATCTGCTTCGACGAGGAATCAGAGAAGCTGGACAAGTGGGCCGACGATTTGAAGGTGACACTGGAGCTAGAGTTGAAGGATCTCGACATCGAGATGAAAGCGGTGAAACGGGAAGCTCGTCTGGAGCCATCGCTAGAAGCGAAACTTCGTCTGCACCGCAAAGCGAAGGAAATGGAAGCGGCACGTTCCAAGAAACGCCGCGAACTCTTCGCCACTCAGGATCAGATCGACGGACGCAAGGAGTCTTTGATCTCGGAGGTGGAAGCTCGGCTGAAGCAACGCGTGAGTACTGAGGTTCTGTTTACCCTCCGATGGCGGCTCCAATAGGTAAGAACTATGCCAGACCAGACAACACCGTCCCCATCGACACCCGATGAGCAGCTTGCTGAAAAGATCACGGAGGCGATCGGCGCGGCCAAACTCGTTAACAACGAGAAACTCGGTCGCATTCGAGAAGGGCTCCGCAAGGGCAATCTGTCCAGCGCCGACTGGAAGTTGTTAGTCGAATTGGGAACTCCGGCAAAAGCGGGGGATAGTCAGAAACCATGAAGATGCCTATGCAAGGACTATCTCTGAACGGGTTCCGTGGCGCAACGAACCCAGTTGAGTTCAGTTTTGAAGATAAGCCAGTTGTGATGATCTTTGGAGAGAACGGCACGGGCAAATCCACTGTCGTTGACGCAATCGATTTCGTTTGCAATGAAAAGGCAGGCCAACTTGATGGCAGGCAATCGACGCCAGTTAAAGACTATCTGCCGGCGCTCGGGTGCAAAGCAGGCGATCTCAAAGTCGAGCTCAAATGGGCCACGAAGACTTGGACCGCAACATTGTCGAGTGGAAAGCCGAAGGCGACGGGGTCAAAGCCGCGCCCATTGGCAAAAATCTTGCGTCGCAGCCAGATTCTCGAAATTGTTGATGCTCAACCTGCGAAACGATATGAGGCATTTAGCCGATTCCTCGCGGTACCGAATGTCGAGCAATCAGAAAATGCCCTGAGAGAGGCACACCGGACTGTCAGTGAGGAGTTCAATTCCTCTACCCAAAGCTATGAAGAGGCAGTTGCTGCACTGACGAAACTGAAAACTGAAGCTGTGACCACTGAACCGGATTTGTACATCTGGGCCAAAAGCAAGAATGAAACAGATGCGTCGGAGTATACCGCACGATCAGAACACATTTCTGGTCTGCGTTCGCTGGTTCAATCAGGCAAGAATGCATTGTCCGACTTAAACATAATCCAAGCGCGCGCCGAGGCTGAAGGCGCGTCCGTGCAGGCCTTCACTATTGATTTGCAAGCTGCCGAAGAGGCAAGCAGCGAAGCAAACAGTGATCTGCTCAAACTACTGGACGCTGCCGAAGAATTTCTAACGCTCCAGAAGGACCAAGAAAATTGTCCCGTATGCGAGCAGGGAATAGACCGTAGCCTCTTGCTAGCACGTCTTTCTTCCCGAAAGTCTGCGGGCGAAGCTGTTGTAAAGGCCTCGCGTAAGCTGGATGCCGCCACGAAGCAGAGAGAGAACAGCCAAACACTTGTCACCGACAAACAAACTAGGTTTCTAAGTGCGGCAGTCAAATTGTTGAAAGGGTTCCAGGGATCGAAGTTGTCGTCGATTGTGAATCGGAGCATCGAGTGGGCGACCTTCACGTTCTTGGGAGACATTCCGGCAGAACATCAGATTCCACAAGCATTGATTCAAGCTCGCAACCTGCTCGCGACCTGTGAACAATGTGAAGGACCGCTCCCGACGGAACAAACAACCATCGCAAGTGAACTTGGAGACCTGCGGGCCATTAAGGTGCAGTACGCTGCCGTGGTCAAGCACCAAAAGAAGGTGAAGGCACTTGAGGCGCTTACAAAACGGCTCGCGGCAGTCTTGAAAATAGTTGAATCCGAGCGAAAAACATACGTCGATAATGCTCTCGATCTCATCTCGGATAGAGTGTGCGTTTTATACGGAAAACTCCATCCCGGAGAAAAACTGGGAAACATCAAACTCCAGCTCGATCCCGACCGGCGACGCAGCCTCAACGTATCGAGCCGATTTGAATCTAAAGACGATGTGCCACCTCAGGGCTACTACAGTGAGGCCCACCTCGACACGCTTGGCATTTGCATCTTCCTTGCTCTTGCTGAAAAGGATGCAACGAGCGATACGCTGCTGGTTCTGGATGACGTCTTGACGTCTGCGGATCAAGCTCACATTGACCGATTCATTGAAATGGTCCATGAGGAATTGAAACACCCGCTCCTAATCACTACGCATTACAGACCGTGGCGGGATAGATATCGATTTGCCAAAGGCCCGGCCCTGCAAGTACAGCTCATTGAATTACTGCCGTGGTCGCAACAACGAGGTGTTCGCCACACGAAAACCAAATTGGAAGCGGACGACTTGAAAGAGGCTTTGGCGAAGGAACCGATTGACCGGCAGGGTGTAGCTTCGAAGGCGGGCGTTCTTCTGGAAGCTGTTCTTGGACATGTCTGTTTCCTCTATGAATGTAAGCTGCCATGCAAAGTATCGGGCAATCACACTCTTGGCGATTATTTATCTGGAATAGACTCAAAACTTCGGAAGCTTTTGAAGAGCGTTACCACTTCGCAAGATAAGAAGTCGGGGCAACAGACCGAAACTACAATGGAGATCAAGCCGTTGCTGGATGCGATTGACTCAACGACATGGATTCGCAACCTCGTAGGCGCACATTTTAATATGCAAGGAATGGATGTCTCCGACGCTCAGGTCATTCAATTCGGCAAGGCGACCGGCATGTTGCTAGAGGCAGTGATTTGCCCCGGATGCGGGGAACTCCCGCGGAAGAACACAGGATCGTGTTACTCGTGTGGATGCAAAACGAGACAACTACATCCCCTAACGAGTCCAACTGCTCAGCCACCACAGAGTGGTAACTGACTGAAATGCAAAAAAAGCAAAAACTTGAGCTGACATGGATCGGCAAGGAAAATCGGCCCCGGCTGGAGCCGCGTATTCTCTTGGAGGACCCGGCCGCGTCCCATCACGCCAAGACCCGCATCACAGATCACGACATCTTCGATAATCGCTTGATTTTCGGGGACAATCTGCTCGCACTCAAAGCGTTAGAGCAGGAATTCACAGGCAAAATCAAGTGTGTGTTTATCGATCCACCTTACAACACCGGCGCTGCATTCGAGCAATACAACGATGGGATCGAACATTCACTTTGGCTAACTTTGATCCGCGACCGATTGGAGTTCTTGCGCAGACTACTTACCCCTGATGGAAGCCTGTGGGCCACACTGGACGACAACGAAGCCCACTACTTCAAAGTATTGGGCGACGAGGTGTTCGGCCGCGATTGCTTTATAGCGGACATTTCATGGCAAAAGCGAGATGGCCCACCCAACGACCGGAAAATTGGATCGATTCACGACCACATCTTGGTGTGGGGGCGGGAGCGGGGAGGCAGTTCCAAGAAGACATTTGCCGAAGAGCAATTCAACCTAATGCCGAGATCGGAAAAGGCGGATGCTCAGTACCAGGTTTTCCATGAGCCAAGCGGCCCTGATCCACGAGGTCCATTCCGGAAAATAGATACAACAGCCAATGGGAAGGGTGGACGGTACGTTGAAAGCCTCTTCTACGCTATCGTCAATCCCTATACCAAGGAAGAGGTTTGGCCGCGCAAAGGAACCTGCTGGCGACACAGTCGCGTGGAAATGGAGCGCCTGCAGGGCGACAACAGGTTGTATTGGGGGGCCAAGGGAACCGCAAAGACGCCCATGCGCAAGCTGTTCACGCACGAGGCGAAACTCGGCATGACGACACCATCAATTTGGGTGGAGCTTGCCTTGAACCAACACGCAAGTTCCGAAATGGAGGCCCTATTTGGGGAGAAGGCATTTTTTGAAACGCCGAAGCCCGAAGCCCTACTTTCCCGCATCGTCCACATTGCAACGAATCGAAACGAATGGATTCTCGATTCGTTTGCAGGCTCCGGCACGACCGGCGCAGTCGCTCACAAGATGGGACGCCACTGGATCATGGTGGAATTGGGTGAGCACTGCCACACGCACATCATTCCTCGCCTGAAGAAGGTAATCGACGGCGAAGACGCCGGTGGGATCAGTGAAGCTGTCGAGTGGAAGGGGGGTGGTGGATTCCGCTATTACCGTATCGCGCCCTCTCTGTTGGAGAAGGACAGGTTCGGCAACTGGATCATCAGCAAGCAGTACAACGCCGCCATGCTCTCGGAAGCAATGTGCAAGCTGGAAAGCTTTACCTATGCCCCCAGCGAGACCGAATACTGGAATCAGGGATACTCAACCGAGCAAGACTTCATCTTGGTCACGACGCAAACCCTTAGTCGGGAGCAATTGGCAAAACTCAGCGACGACGTTGGTGAGAAGCGTTCGCTGCTCGTCTGCTGTTCCGCCTTCCGCGTGAAAGACCTCACGCAGTTTCCGAACCTGACGGTAAAGAAGATTCCGAAGATGGTACTCAACCGCTGTGAATGGGGTCATGACGACTACAGTCTGGAGATTGAGAACCTGCCCTCGCCGCCACCCGAGGTGGCAGCCGCTTACGAGCCACCGGTTTCACTCCGCAATGGAAGGAAGACCAAGGACAACGGCTCGATGAGCCTGTTTGCCGCCGTAGCACAGACCGAGGGTAGGGATTGATGAATCCGATTGTGAACGCCATCGGCAACCGATTGAGCCTGCGCGCGCCGCAGCGCGAGTCTCTGGAGATTCTGGCGCGGGTATGCGATGAGCTGGCGTTTGACAAGCTGCTTAAAGAGGGCCTCGAACTGGATTTGCACCAGGCTCTGGAGGCGATCAAGGCCACGTTTCCGACCGTTACGGATTTTGAACGCCACTTTCCCTCACTCTGTTTTGCCCTGGCGACCGGCGTTGGCAAGACGCGGCTAATGGGAGCCTTCATCACGTATCTGTTCCGTACCAAGTTGAGCCGCCACTTCTTTGTGCTTGCGCCCAATTTGACCATCTACAACAAGCTGATCGCCGACTTTACTCCCGGCTCGCCAAAATACGTTTTCGCGGGAATCTCGGAGTTCGCAACCAACAAGCCCGAGATCATAACAGGAGATAACTACGAAAGCGGGCGCGGTATTCGCGCGGAAGATGCGCTGCAAGCGAGCTTTTGGGACTCGTCGCCGATCCACATCAATATCTTCAATATTTCGAAAATCAACAGCGAAGTTCGTGGCAACAAGGCTCCGCGCATCAAGCGCTTGAGCGAGTATATCGGTGAGAGCTACTTCGACTATCTGGCGGGGCTAAGAGACCTTGTGCTACTGATGGACGAATCGCACCGCTACCGCGCATCGGCAGGCGTGAAGGCCATCAACGAACTCAGGCCGATCCTTGGCCTAGAACTGACGGCGACGCCGCAGGTAGAGCGAGGCGGAGAGTCTGAAAACTTCAAGAATACGATCTACCGCTATCCTCTTGCGAGCGCGATGACGGATGGCTTTGTGAAAGAACCCGCCGTGGCAACGCGCGAGAATTTCGATGCAAAGAACTACAACGAGGAGAGTTTGGAAGACCTGAAGCTGAAGGACGGCGTTCGGGTTCACGAGAACACGAAGATCGAGTTGGAGGTGTTTGCCCGCGACAACGGAAAACCAATCGTAAAGCCATTCATGCTGGTTGTCGCAAAGGACACGGGGCACGCCGAAGATCTGCGGAAGAAGATCGAGGCAGATGACTTCTTTGAAGGCCGCTACAAAGGCAAGGTCATTACGGTTCACTCTGACCAGCGCGGAGAGGAAAAGGACGAAACCGTGCAACAGTTGCTTTCCGTGGAGAGCCGCGACAATCCCACGGAAATCGTGATTCACGTGAACATGCTGAAAGAGGGTTGGGACGTGACCAACCTCTACACAATTGTTCCCCTGCGAGCTGCGAACTCGAAGACTTTAGTGGAGCAATCGATTGGGCGTGGACTACGCTTGCCTTATGGAAAGCGTGTCGGTGTTGCAGCAGTGGACCGGCTGACAATTGTTTCACACGACAAGTTTCAGGAGATTATTGACGACGCGAATCGTCCCGATTCAATCATCCGCACTGGTGTAGTCATCGGGCGTGATATTCCCGACAAGCCCATGAAGGCGGTAGAAGTGCAGCCGCTGATTATGACGGCGATTGCCCCATCCAGTTCCGCTCCGGAGGTAAAAGCGGAGCAAAAGCCACTCTTCAATACCGAGCGCGAACAGGAGATCGCCCGCGCGGCCTTTTCACACATTAAGCATTTTGAAAGGCTTTCACAGTCAAAAGATCTGAAGTCTCCAGAAAACCTCAAGAAGTTGGTGGCTCAGGTTCAAGAAGCCACGGCTCCCACGCAGGCAGCATTGGAAGGCGTCGGCGAGACCGTGGATGTCGCGGAAATTGTTACGAAGACGGTTGATCTTTTCATCGAGAAATCTATCGACATCCCCAAAATCGTAGTGGTCCCCAAGGGAGAGGTCACGGCAGGCTTCACAGCCTTTGATCTTGACCTCAAGGGAGTACATCTTCAGCCTGTTGCTCAAGATATTCTCATTGCCCACCTGCATGAGCAGGCCCAATATCGTCTGGTGAGCGGTGATGGCGTCGTGCCGGAAGCACGTCTCGAAGACTATCTGATCCGCGGTTTGGTTGACTTCGATGACATCTGCTACGACGACCATGCGGAGCTGCTCTACGAGCTAGGAGGACAGACGGTCCGGCACTTGCAGTCATACTTGAAGGACGAAGAAGCCGTTCGGAACGTACTTCAATATCACCAATCGCAGCTAGTAAGCATCATTCACAGCCAGATGCAGGATCACTATACTGAGACCGCGACTTCTTACGAAGCGCTGGTTACTCGTGGCTTCACGACCTTGCGTCCCAACAACTATTCGGTGCCGGCAGGAGAGTCACCGCGAACTTTCCGAGCGCCGGTGGACGACAAGCTCGCAATTCGAGGAATGCTATTTGGTGGGTTCCGGAAATGTTTATACCCTTCCCAACGCTTCCAATCTGATACAGAGCGCCGTTTTGCTGTTGTGCTCGAAAACGACGAGGTCGTGCTCAAGTGGTTCAAGCCTGCCAGGGGCGATTTCCAAATTGACTATCGCGGCGGTTCGGCATACGAGCCAGACTTCGTCGTCGAAACGAAAACAAAGAAGTTTATTTGTGAACCCAAAGCCACCGACGACATACGTGACCAAACGGTTTTAGACAAAGCCGAGGCTGCGGCGGTCTGGTGCGAACACGCCACCAAACATGAGACCGAACATGGCGGGAAACCCTGGTCGTATGTGCTCATTCCTCATGATGTCATTGCGGAAAACAAAACGTTCTCTTGGTTTATTGCAGCCTGCTTGAAGTTGTCGCGGGCAGCCGAGCACACGGCATCGTCGCGCGGAATATAGGTAAAACCCGCTACTCCAAACCACCGCACTTTTCGGATCTGACGTTCACTTACAACATGGTCCCCAGTCAAGCTCTCTAACAATCTAAAGCGGATGGCTACGCCGTCTTTTTTTCACTGCGTCCTCTTCCGGGTGGGCCGCCGCTTGGCCGCGGCTCGGACGGGCGCTTCGGACTGCGCCGGTTTCGCGCCAAACTAAACCCAACCGCGTTTGGCACTCACCGCGCTTTCACTCACGCCCTGCCACCCTCCTTCGGGCTCCGTTCTGCCCTTTGCTCCGTTCCGGCTTGTTTTTTCCCGCTGCCGCTCAAGTGAAGAAAAAAACAAGCCGGAAACGGCGCGAAAGGGAAAAAACATGAAATTAGAAGAAGTCAACCAACGAACCAAAGAGGCCGTGGATTTCCTGGTCGCAGCATTGGAGTCCGGTCGCAGTGAAGTCCTTACCGCATATCTCGGAGCAATGGCCAAGTTTCGCAACTACAGCTTCGGCAACATCATGCTCATTGCGAGGCAGAAGCCAGATGCTACTCACGTTGCCGGATACCGCACTTGGACTTCGCTTGGCCGCTTCGTCCGGCGTGGCGAAAAAGGCATTTTCATTCTCGCTCCGATGGTCGGACGACGAAGTACGAAGGATGTAGCGATCGACGAGCGGAGTGAAGACGCAACAACTGAGGGTCAGCGGACGCTGTACGGGTTCCGTGCCGTCTACGTTTTTGATGTCAGCCAGACCGAAGGCAAAGACCTTCCAACACTGACCGAAGTCAATGGCGACGCAAGCGGATACCGTGAACGTCTATTCAAGTTCGTGGAAGCGCAAAACGTCGAGCTTAGTTTCTCCGAGCGAATTGCTCCCGCGAAGGGTGTTTCGCATTGCGGCAAGATCACGCTGCTCTCTGGCATGCAACCAGCCGAGGAGTTTGCCACGCTTGTGCATGAGATCGCCCACGAAATGCTGCACCGCGGCGAACGTCGAACGATGACCACGAAGCAAGTCCGCGAAACCGAAGCCGAAGCCGTGGCCTTTGTAGTTTGCCAATCTGTCGGACTTCAGAACGGAACCGCATCCCAGGACTACATCCAGCTTTGGCACGGAGACGCCAATCTTCTGCGCGCAAGTCTGGAAGCCGTTCAGCAAACCGCTGCCGTGATCCTCGGTGGCATTGCCCCATAAGGGTAACTTAAGGTCTTTCGGTGATCGCAGGTCAACTTCCGAAAGGCCGTTTCCAGATTCGACACTTCGGCATGCAGCACTCGAAACGACGCTTCACCAAGGGATTCGGCTCAATATCTCCCTCCAACGCATTTTGAGTTGGGGTTCATCAGAGGGGCACAAGGGAGAAACATGGAAACGTGTGCCCCTTCTCGGCCAAACCCGTTTCCATGCCAGACTGCACCGTTATGCGAATGTCATTTCACTTAGTCTTGAGGTAGTTGCAGACTGCGCTCTGGCCAGCACCGCCAATTGCTTGCTGGGCACCCCCATTGTGACACTGTGTGATCAGCGTTAGGCGAAGAGCATAAGAGCAGTTGTTCGCTTTCGCAGAGTCAATCGCTCTCGCCATTAGGCAAGACCGTCCTCCACCGGTGATGCAAGCGGGTTCCGTCGCTGCATACTGATCAACGCAGTTTGTTTCGCCAGGATCGGTTGTGTGGTTGCCGATGCTCCAGTCGATATGTTTCTGCCAATCGGGTTTGTCTTGACCGAAAGCAAGCGGTAGGCCGCTCACAATAGGCAGCAGAATGCAAAGCACGAAACTGGGAATTACTCTGACGGTTTTCATGGTTCTAGCTCCTTATTTTAGGTTTGAGAAAGGTGGCCGCCTTCGGATAACACGAAAGAACCAGCCCTCCACACTCCTATAAGCGGACTCTCCGCGGGAAACGGGACACGGGATCAATGATCAAAGCGGTCTCGAAGGGCACCCAGGAAACACTATTCCACTGACGTCTTGACTCTTCGAGAGAAGGAGATTACAAGCGAAGGATCGATTCGAAGGTCGGATGGACAGAATTAGATGATGTTCACTTTCCCGTCAGGCACAAACATGAAACCGCAGAAATCGTAGTTAACAATAAAATCTTTCGGATCCTTCTCGCTCCTCGGACCTTGGTTTACTTTCCAGACTGCGCTTCGTGGATGTCGGATTGCGTTGCCGCCGAAATCAAAGTTAGTTACCTGATCTGTACCGTCTTTCTGCGACCAAGAGGTGCAATCTAGAGTGTCGCACCGAACCCAATGGTAGTCTCCATACCAGTCCACCGCAGGTTTCGAAATCAGCAGTGCTACCAAATGACCAGATTTGTGCTCCAAGATATATCGCACCAAATCGACAACGCTAACCTCGTCTCCTCCAATCCACACCAAACCATCCATTTTAGCTCCACTCACTATGATCTCCCCATTTGGTCCGCCGCGCTCCTTTAGAAAGAAACCATGCATCCTCCCTGGTTGTGCATAAGAGTTCGTCGCAATATCGCATGCGTAGTTGTAGCAGTTGTTGTTCGCTTGAAACTTACTGGACGTGAAGTGTCCTTTGCAATCTTGGGAGGGGTTGTAGCCTACCGGAGACCCCGCGACGGTGGGTGCGTATTGGGCAACTTTTTTGCCACCGGGGATGGGCACATATATGGGTGCTATCTCTCCCGAATCGGCGTCGACTTCGGTGTGTAGAGGATCGTTCGGCGGTACTATCCCGCTGTATTTGTACGGACGCGACAAAGAAAGCATTGTTCTTCTCCTCGTCAAAAGCTGACCTTAGCGCCCATCGATTTTAGCCCATACCCATCGATTTCCGCCCCAAGTGGGTGAAGCACGGTGGAACCCGCCGTTTTTTCATAAAAAGGCACAAGAAACGGCGGCCCGCAGTCGCGGTGCCGCCGTTGTGGCCCGCTTCTAAAGAACGCTACTGCACACGGGGCAGAGTCCTGGCGACCAAGCTGATCCTAGTTGGCGTACTGCTCACTTGGACGAACTTGGATCTATAGGACTGGTTCAAAGAGAGAGTTCGATGTTGTGGCGGATCGAAAGTAAAATCGGTCAGATCAAGCAACGCGCTGTTCAGCTCTTTGTCGCTTTGTGGGAAAAGCTCCACATCCCCACCCCAGTCTATGTTGCCGCTCTCAGCAGCGCTGTTCTTGAAGTGCCAAGCAACAGATTGCCCTCGTCTGGCCAATTTTAGAGTGATCGCAATCTTGCAGTAAACGTCTGCGCCCGCCCCGCCTCCGAATAATGTCGATGGCTTGCCGTGCGCATATTCATGTAACACGACCCTTTGTCCTGCAGCCTCCGTCAAACTGCAACTGTTGTCGCCGGTCGGATTATTACCGCCCGTTTGCACAATCACGGTCGATTCAATTGCACTTGCCGCCTTGTCGTAGGTGTTCGCGAAGTCGACATTCTGTGTGAGGTCGTCGAAGCCCCAGGGTATATCTCGATTCCTCGCCTCGCCAGCATCGGCCGGTGTGCCGGCGTCTCTGTAAATGACAGGACGGTCAAATATCGTATCAGGCAGCGCTTGGGCGTTTATGCGGTACGCAAGAACCGTAGACGGCAGAACATCGAGCCAAATATCGCGCTCACTGTAGTCGTCCGGCAGCAGGAAACGCTTGTACGTTCTGTACTTCAGAACTACTTTCACCCTCTTACCCTTGTAAGAACTGACGAAGTTGATTGGGATGGCCAGGTGAAGTCGGTTGTCAGCGCCTACTGATGCTTGCACGACTTTGCCGTCTGGAAAGACAAACTGGGGCTTGCCGAGGTCATCAGGAAAGTAACCAAGAAGCTGAATGTCATAGTCAGAGGTTGTGTCGGGTAAGAGAACAGTCGGGTAGAGGAACGCTACGAATGGTTTCACATTCGTTAGGGGTAGCCCTGAAATCACATTGGCGGCGTTGACGATCGCGTTGCCGATTGTTTGATTGAGGTCTACTTGGGCATCCTGAACCGCTAGTCCCGCGGTGAACAGTTCCTCACTTCCCTCATCGAATGTCTTGTTTAGAACCTCGATCGCAATTTTTTCCCCGTTCTTTTCGTGCCTCGTGACGATGTCGTCAATGTTGCGGATCGTGCGCTGCATACGAGAATCGGCGTCAGCTAAACGATCCTTGGTGGCGTCGTCCGCTTGGCCGACTATCGAATGAACTCCATTGAGGGCCGATTCCAGCGCTCTCAGACTTGCGTAGATGCCTGCGACGTCACCGGCGTCGGTAGCAGCGGAACTGGTGGAACATGCTGAAAAGCCCAGCAGCGACAACAGGACAACTAAGGCTAACGCTGCAGATGTTGGGGTAACGAAGAATGGAGACCTTCTGGTTGCCTCTTTGAGACTTGTGCCGATACTTGTCGTCATGACGATTCCTCTCCTTCACTAGATTGAGGCCGATAGAGGCTTTCACTCTCCGATAGCGACTGGACTGTCAGAAGCGTTCCCCGCCGATTGCCTCGATTACTCCTCGAATATGTAAAGCGCAGATTTGCATTAAAAGGGGACACACTTGCACGCGCCTTCGAAACTGCTTAGTGTTGTGGCAGAATTCCGAAACCCGTTTCGACAGATGTGCCCTTACGCTGGTCGCTGGGCGAATGGTCCGTATCTGGTAGCTAGAGAAAGCACTGGTACAGAATCGGTATTTGGAGACTGCAACCGATATGGAATCGCCCAGTGGGGAAATCACCAAGCTTTTAGAGGAGTTCCGCGCAGGCAAACAAGCCGCAGCAGACGTGCTCGTACCGCTCGTTTATGGCGAACTACGAAAGCGTGCCGGGCGATACCTTGCCCAGGAGCGGCGCGGTCACAGCTTGCAGCCGACCGCCCTCGTTCACGAAGCATATCTAAGGTTGTTCGGTGACGCTACAATCAAATGGCAAAATCGGGCTCACTTTTTTGCTATTTCGGCGCAGGTGATGCGCCGTATTCTCGTTGACTATGCACGGTCGCGCGGAGCCGACAAGAGAGGTGGCTCGTGGGCGAAGGTGAGCCTTGATGACGCGATGATAGGCTCATTCGCTCGTCTCGACGATTTTCTCATCTTGGATGAAGCGATGAAGCGGCTCGCGAGGTTCGATCTTCGCCAAAGCCAGATTGTAGAATTGAGGTTTTTCGGCGGGCTGAGCGAGGAGGAAACGGCTGAAGTACTGGGGGTCTCAACGCGGACGGTCAAGCGAGACTGGAGACTGGCGAGAGCTTGGCTCTATGAACAACTCACAAAATAGCGAGAGTTGTTCCGTCCTTAGCGTTTCACCGAGAATCGTAGGTGGGTAGCCGACGTCGGGACAAGCTGGAGCCGATGTTGAATCGACAAAGCAAAACGATGAGTCCCGAAAGATGGGAGCAGGTCAAAAAGGTTTTCGACGCCGCTCTCAGTGTACCCGTTTGGGAACGCGATTCCGCGGTTAAGGGTCTGTGCGAAGGCGACGCCCAGCTAGCGGCTGAAGTCTGCAAGCTGCTAGCAGCTGACGAACGCGCGGGTAATTTTCTGCAGAGTCCGGCCGTCGCTGTCATCAAGCCTCTCCCCGGCGAAGACGAAATATCCCCCCGGATCTTTCGACGTGGCGACATCGTTTCGAATCGCTTCCAGATCTTACGATTCCTGAATAAAGGTGGAATGGGTGAAGTGTATGAAGCTTGGGACTCCGAATTGCACGACAGGGTGGCCCTCAAGACCATAACCCCTGAGATCGCGTCGAATTCAATGGCGATCGACCGATTCAAGTCCGAGGTAAAGCAGGCCCGAGGGATTTCTCATTCCAACGTTTGCCGTGTTTACGATCTATTCAGTCATCAGAGCGGTTCTTTCCAGAGGACCTGGTTCCTGACAATGGAGTTGCTCCAAGGCGAAACATTGCTCGACCGAGTGCGCGGGCATGGACCTATACCTTGTGAGGAAGCGTTCGAATTGACTGAGCAAATGATCGCGGGTCTCGCCGCGGCTCATCGACTGGGCATTGTTCATCGAGACTTTAAGAGCAGCAACGTCATGCTAGTGGAAGACGACGCCGAAAAGACTCGGGCAGTAATTACCGACTTCGGTCTAGCTCGAACTATCTCAGCCGTTAGCTTGGGAACAAGCGACCCAGCTGGGCAAGGTACCCCAGGCTATATGGCCCCCGAACAACAACTAGGAGGTCAGGTCGGCTTCTCCGCCGATCAATACGCACTCGGCGTCGTGATCTGCGAAATGCTTACTGGTAAGCTTCCCGAGCTTAAGGACTCTGCGCAATGGTCGCTTTTGCTCCCTGAGCAGGGCCTGCCGCCCCGTTGGCAAGCCGTCATTCGGCGGTGCCTAGAAGTACGCCCAGAGGACCGCTTCAGAGACGTGAATGAGATTATTGCGGTATTGGATCCGCGACGCCGGCGACGAAGGACCGCCTGGCGGGTTGGGGCACTTTCTGCTGTCGTTCTCGTGGTCGCGGGTGCCGTGTTTCTGGCATCCACAAGACAAGGGGAAGATCCATTGCAAGGGGTGGCTCAACTCACGGCCAGCACAGATGACTCTAGTGACCCAAGCCTGTCGCGTGACGGTAAGATCATTGCTTACATGTCAGATAGAGCACAGTCGGGCAACCTTGATGTCTGGGTACAACGCTTGCCTTCGAGTAGGCCCGTACGGCTCACAACCAATCCTGCCCAAGATGGCGACCCCAGCATAGCCCCGGACGGAAAATCTGTGGTCTTCCGTTCGGATCGTGACGGAGGTGGGATCTATTGGTCTAGCACGGAAAACATTGGGGAACACCTAATTGTCGCGGGTGGTCGAGGCCCACGATTTTCCCCCGATGGCAGGTACATCGCGTACTGGGTTGGCGATGAGGACAAAACTGTTGCTTCAGGCCAATTGTACGTGCTCTCTCTTTCAGGGGGACCACCAGTACGGTTGGCAACAGAGTTCAAAGACGCACGACAACCTGCTTGGAGTTCTGATGGCCGCTACCTTATTTTCACCGGGTGCCACGCGGGAGAACAGGCGATGCCGACATGCTCGGAATGGTGGGTAACGAGTCGAGATGGAAACACTCTCCAGAATACCGGCGCTCTAACACTTTTGCGCCGCCAGGGGATCTTACCCAAAGGCCCCATCGCTGCCTGGGTTGCGGATAATGTCCTCTTTTGCGCGAGACACGGGCGTACGACCAGCCTATGGGACCTTCGGCTTCCTGAAAAGACATTCTTGGCGGCTAATTCGCCGCAACAGCTGACCTCAGGCTATGCGAATAATGTAACGGAGTCGTCGTCCCCTGCTGACAACGGCACCATTGCTTTCTCCCGGCTAGCGGGAGCGCTTCATATATGGCGAATTGACCATGCTACAGACCCGCGGTTTACGAGCCTCAACAAAGTTACAGAGGATGCGGGAACGGACATTTCTCCCTACATTTCGCACGGGGGTCGATGGCTTGCTTTTTCAAGAGGGTCAGAGACACTCCATGACATCTGGGTCCGAGATACTCAGTCGGGGAATGAATCGTTGTTCTTGGCGTCCAGTGTAGACAAGGCCTCCCCACTTGTAGACGAATCCGGCAATACTGTCGTTTTTGAGACCCGTAATAACGGATCAACAGCGATTTTCGCAAATCGTCGAGGGGATATCCCGAAGCTCTTGTGCAAAGGCTGTAGCAAGCCAACTAGTTGGTTCGATGGAAATCACGCGGTGCTGTACCGAGAGGGCCTCCCTTCTAAAATCAAGGTTATGACTCTTGAGACTGGGGAATCCAAAGTCGCGATCGAGTCGGACCGCGCCTCGTTGAGTGAAGCCATATGGTCCCCCGAGAATGAATATATGCTGTTTACTGCTTTCACCGAAGGAGGGCAAAAGCGGATATTCGCTGTACGTTTCCCCAAGTCTACGGGTGTCGCCACGGGGAACTGGATCCCGATCGGAGCATACTCGGGGTCGAGTGACCAAGGGCGGTGGTCCGGTGACGGTAAAACCGTCTTTTACCGTTCCACTCGCGACGGATTTTCCTGCATTTGGGGGCAGCAGTTCGATTCACAGTCCGGAAAGACCAAAGGCCGTCCGTTTGCAGTGATGCACTTTCACAGCTCAAGGCTCTCTCCGCAAACTGTGGTGCCACCTTCATTTAATATTTCTGTTTTTGGAGACTCCATCTATCTCAACATAGGTGAAGTTAGCGTCAGTGTGTGGACCGGCATTTTGGACCGTAAAAATCTGGCCTCATTGCCCAAATGGTATCAATGGTAATTGTTGTACCCAGGCGTTCCCGGGCGTATATTTGTCCGCACAAATTGGAGGCCATAAATGACGTTGCATAACGATGACCAGGAAATCACGATAGAAGTGCAGCCATCGATAGAGGGACAGAAACCCACCAAGAACGATGTGGAGCGAGCAATAAATCAAAAGCTCGAGGCCGATCCGACGCAGCTGTTCGTGCATGGAGATACGGTCATTCTCAAAGTTCAAAACATCGATAAGCCAAAACATCGGAAGAAGTGATCTTGCGAGTCGTATGAATGTCTGTCTGATCACAGCGCCAACAGTGACCGAATTCACGGCCGCGGACGAAATCAAGAGTGAATCCGTCCTTCGCTCGGCCTGCGAGCCGCAACTCGGAATTCTGAGCCTTGCTGCTGTGTTAGAACAACGGGGTGATAATCTGCGGATTATCGACCTGAATCGCGCCTACCTGAAATATGCGTCCAGCGATGCGATATCGGTAGGAAGATTCGTCGAATTTGTAGCTGCGCTAATTGTTGATTGCCACCACTCGGAGATCTATGGCTTTGGAACAATCTGCAGTAGCTACCCCTTAACCATCAGAATTGCCGAGGCAGTCAAGACTCTCCACCGCGACTCCATTGTCCTTTTCGGCGGTCCTCAAGCCTCAGTCGTCGACGTCCAGACCTTGACTACGTTTCCGTTTGTCGACTTTATTCTGCGCGGAGAGGCCGAACGTAGTTTGCCGAGTCTGCTGCAAGAGCTGACGGGACTTCACAGACTGGATCGAGTGCCAGGCTTAACTCATCGTTGTGGTTCGCGCCCCGAGCGAAACTGCAATTCTCCCGCAATCGAGGATTTGGATTCCCTACCTTCCGCTGCTTATCATCTAACCGGCGATTTGATTGGCGCCAAGAACGCTGCTCTTGAATTGGGGCGCGGCTGCCCGTTTGCTTGTACATTTTGTTCCACGAATGACTTCTTTCGGCGCAACTTCAGGTTGCGCTCGCCCGCACGGGTGCTGCGAGACATGCAGGACATCTCAGCAGAATACTCAATCCGAGACTTCGGTCTGGTTCACGATATGTTTACGGTTGACCGGCGACGCGTGGTCGCTTTTTGTCAGGCCATGATCTTATCGGGTGAGAAGTTTACATGGTCGTGTAGTGCACGAACTGATTGCGTAGATCAAGAGCTGCTTGAACTTATGGCTCTTGCTGGATGTGTTGGGATTTTTCTTGGTGTGGAATCCGGGTCGCGTAGGATGCAGGCGATCATCGACAAGCATCTCGATCCACAACAAGCGGAGAAGGTAATTGACACTGCCGAGCAATTGGGAATCCGTACCACCGTATCCCTAATCACTGGATTCCCCGAAGAGACGTGGGACGACGTAAAACAGACGATGCACATGTTCATGTACTCGGCGCGGCACCCGAATTCCGACCCACAGCTAAACTTATTAGCTCCCCTTGCCGAAACACCAGTCTATTCAGCACACGAAGGTGAGCTCGTGCTTAACGAACTCTGTTCAGATATGTCTCAGCAAAGCGCGAACCGAGATGATGCAGATCTGCATCTTATCCGAGCGCATCCAGAGATTTTCCCGAATTTCTATCTTCTTCCCACTCCGTTCTTGGACCATGGATGCCTGCTCGAACTCCGCGAATTTGCTCTTATTGGCGCCGAGCGTTTTCGCTGGCTCCTTTCCGCTATTGATCAGGAAGCAGCAGGCATTGCCGATTTCTTTCTGGAGTGGCGCGATTGCAGGCTCCAGTCACGAAGCTCGCTAAGCGGATTTGATTTGCGGCGCTACTACCGCCTAGAGTTCCGGACGGAGTTTCTCTCTTTTCTACGGATGCATCCATTAGGCGAGAGTGCCATCGTGGGAGCGTTGCTTGAGTATGAAGATAGGGTATGCAGTGCCTTGTCGGATGTACGTGAGGAGGATGTTACCTCTGGCATGTCGGTACCGGCGGAAGCTAGTCTACGGTGGAATGATATGGCCGTCCTGAGCTCAGATGCTCACCTAATCGAACTCTCGTTTGATATTCAGGAGTTCGTGGACGCGCTCAAAGGCGCGACCCAACCGAAGTTGCAGCGCGGGGTCCGTTACTATGTGACTCGGCAAGAGATCCTGGGTGTTAGTCGCTTGCATCGAATATCGGACTGGGTCGCATCCGTGCTTCGCAGCTGCAAGCATCCGCACTCAGTCTCCGAAATCCTGGAGCAACTGGCTATCGAGATTACTGAAGTGGAAGAGAATTTCCATCGCTATGCGTTTGTAAAACTCTTAAAAGGCGCTCAGGCCAAGGGTTTCATTAAGATACTTCGAAGCGAGAATCATATCTCTGAGCACAGCGAGTCTACAGCCGGTGTTCAGTAGTGCGCTAAACTGGTTCTTTTAAATCGGCCCTAGCAAGTCGTCTGCTCACCAAAAGTCTAGGACTTGTCTAGTGCAGCCCGGCCATGGACCTGGGCGTTAGGGGTTTTCGATCAGATGAAGCGATGTCTCGAAGCGAGCCCTGATCTAATCTTTTATCGTCAGGGCTCGACTCGATAGGATATGGAACAATCTCCTTGTAAACTATCCCCCTGCCTGGGCAATAAGAAGCGCCAGATCCAGGGCTGGACCCCAAGCCGGGCGGTTGTAGGTGCGAAGGTAGTCTCCGACAGCCTGCGGTCCGGCTCCGTAGAGTGCGTCGCGAGCGTCCGAGTTGTGGCATTGAGTGATCTCAGCCATGAGATAGAGAGCCGCCTGGTCCATGTGACGGTAGGCAGCTTCGATCGCGATGCTGGTCACGCATGAGCGATTGCCCGCAGCCAAGCAAGTCTGGAGAATTGGAAAAGCAAGGTATCTTTCGATGCAATTTGGGTGTCCGGAGTCATTGGCGGCCCAGTCAATATGGCCCTGGTATTCAGGTTGCTGCGCCAGAGCCGCCTTGGGGATGACCATGATGCAGATCCCCAAGATGATGACCAGTCGTAAGGTGAATAGTTTCGTCCCAGTGTCGTTCATTGTCGTTGCCTCCTTGATCGGTGTGTTGTTCCGACACCTCTGTAAGCGAGGTCTTACCAGAAAAGGGGACAAAGTCAGACTGAATTTCCGGACTACGGGCTATCGTTAGACTTCGCCCAGTTGCGATTGGATTGGTCTCACAGTTCCGCTAGGAACTTGATGAGAGCCGGATTGTCCCGCCATTTTCGCTTGCCTCGTTGCGGACTCAATTTGTTGAGTTGAGTACGGAAGCGCTCCGGGCTCAGTGTCAGATAACGATCGCTTGATCCCAGCCCGAATCGTCCCATGTATACAGAGAGAGCGGGTAGCATCCGGTTTAGGTCTGCGCCGTGTTTTATCCATGCGTTTATTCGGTGAACTGCGAATGTGTGTCTGAGATCGTGTAAACGAGGACGTGAGGCTGAACCATCCCGGCGCGTAACGCCGGCCAATTTTCGGAGGCGTCGAAATGTCGCCTCCACAGCGTATTCGGTCAGAGCCTCCCCGTTCTTGTTGAGGAACAAGTATGGAACTGTCGCGATATTTGTCCCGTGATTCGTCGCATGATATCTGCGCAGCAAGTTATATAGGTCCGAGCAAATTGGAATGGTTCTCGAACGATACGGTCGCGCACTTCGGAAAGTTATCGTGCGTTTCCTGAGATCCAACCCATCACGCCGGAATGTGAGGGCATCGCTCAAGAGTGCGCCTGTCCCATAAAGAAACAGGATAAGCACCCGCATCGTTCGAATATCGATCTTGCAATTCGCATTCTTTTGGCCAATGCGAATCATCGACAACAAACGACGAATCTCAGAGCGAGTATAGATGTACGGCCTGAATGGAGAATCGACGGGTGGCCTCCGTATTGGCAGGGGTACAGCGGAAACTGCGTTTCGCGCCAACCAAAAGAGGAAAAAATTCCGGAGCTGTTTGTATTTGTTCTGCCATGTGGCTTCTGATGTCGCCGGCCCATCGAGAAAAGCTGCGACTTGGCGCTCCCTTATAGTATCCAGCGGCACATTCCCAGCGTAGCGGCAGAAGGCGCTCAGTGTTTGAATGCCGTTCGGATAGACGGCCCCATACGTTCTTCTTCCCTCAACATAAGCGTCGACCCCTTCGTGCAATTTCATAGGACACCAGCCATGCTGAACGAAGCGACTTTCCGGAGAGCCCTAGTGTCTAACCTTGCGTAAATGCTCACTGTCTTAAGGTTCCGATGACCGAGAAAATCGGCGATCTCTCGAAGCGATGTTCCTTTCCTGAGCAAACGGGTTGCGCAAGCATGCCGGAGAGAGTGAGGACCGAGTTGCTCCGGTTTGATCCCCAACGCTAACATTCTCGTGCTGACAAGCTGGTGCATTGGGGCTGGGTGAATTCGTCCATGCGGGAGTTGCGCAGCAACAAAAACATAATCTGTTGCCGACCGCGGTCGACCGTGCTGTAGGTAACGGATGATCGCTTCTCCGACTTCATATTGGATAGGAAACTGCTGAATTCCGCCGCGCTTTGCACGATGGACTGTGAACGTTTCGCTCTCCCAGTCGAAATCACTAAGTCGGAGCTGCGCCACCTCACTGCTTCGTAGACCGTAAATCGCGAACAGGAGGAGGACAGCTTTGGCGCGGAGGTCACTAGGAGAAGATCCGTTGGCAGATGCTATGAGTCTTCTTACCTCCGTCCACTTTGGCCCTTTTGGACGGTTGTGGACTCCACGACTTGCCGGGCGTTGAATACCGAGTGCTATGCCTGGAGCACACCACCCTCGAAGCTCGGCATAGTTGAAGAAACTTCGCAATGTCCCGGAGGTCGATGCGATAGTACGGACTGTCCATCCCTCACGCCGTTTAATCGCTAAAAACTCATCAATGTGACACAACAAAACCGAGTTGAGATTCTGATGTTGGTCGCCAAACCACCTCAGGAATGTCAGTGCCCTATCTCGGAGAGTGTCAACACTGGCCGAAGATAGCCCTTGAATCCGCTTCGCCTCAGCAAATTCTTCACCTAAGTGCTGAAAAGGATTTGGAGGCCTAGTAGCCAGCTGGCCGTGAAAACGCAGCCAACTTTGAGCAACGCGAACGAACATGAAAGGTGCTCCTGGTCGTTTCAGTTTCTTCCGCAATGGGCCATCGTATGCTGCCCACTCTTGCGCTGCCGCTTCGATCTCGTTAAGTTCGACCTTGCGGAGCGAAGTCATTCCTAGGAGGCGCACGATGTGAATCAGGTAAGCCGCGGTAGACCGTACGACCTTTCGCCTGACGCCCCTTTTCAGCATGGATGCGAGGTATTGCTCCCGCTCGGGAAGCAACGGAGCAGTTTTGTGTCGAGTGTGCAGACTTGGCCATGATGATATTTCGTCGAAGAGATTCATCCGTCTTCCTTTCCTCTGAAGAGATGTATCTTACGGCGGGATCGTAAGCCAACGAGAGAGCAAGGCACCAAGGAAAATCGAAAAGTTCCCGCTTTTTTCGCGCTTGCGAAGGTAACATTCCGATGTAAAATGTTCGAGCCACTTCTCAGCTGGGTTCCCATGCTGTCGCAGTTTTCTGCATTCCCGCCTTTGAGCGAATCCGCAGTGGAGGTGTCTGATGTCCGCCCAAACAGCCAATCGTTTTCGATCAATATCGAACGCCACGTGGTCCGTTGCTAGAAACATCAATTCGATCTTGCCGCACGGCAAATTGCCTCAACCGTCTTGGGCGCCCGGTGCGCTGCCCAGAAGCTGGGAGCGGGTGCCAATGGCGACGGGTGTTCCACGGCGAACACTATCACTCTGTCCCGATTGCAATCGTGAGGCAGTCGAGGGCGTGATCAGAGGTGAGGCGAGTCTAGCCGATTTCAGGGATCGTCCCGGAATCGTCGAGGCCGAGATCCTGGAGGAAGCAGGGCGCATTCTCATGCGCAAAGCCTGCGAGAAGCATGGTCCTTTTGAAGACGTTCTTTCGAATCATCCAGCTTTCTTCAAACGGATGGAGAGCCTCGCGTTTGGCAAGGATTTCAACTGTGCCGGCGACGAAATGGTTCACAATCATGGCGCGAACAGTATCAGGACAGGTCGCGGTACATACTTAATCGTCGATCTCACGAACCGGTGCAACATGTTCTGTTCGCCCTGCTACATGGATGCCAACTCCGCCGGCTACGTCCACGAATTGGATATGCAGGATGTGACCGCTGTGTTTGAAAGAGCAAGGTCTTTCAAACCGCAGCGAGAAATTAACGTTCTGTTCTCCGGGGGTGAAGCAACGCTTTCACCAATATTCCTGGACGCAATCCAGCACGCTAAGAGCGTGGGCTTCCATCGGCTTCATGTCGCGACCAATGGAATTCGCTTCGCTCAAGAGAGAGACTTCGCCGTTCGGGCGAGGGCTGCCGGGCTTCACGGCGTTTATCTGCAATTCGATGGGGTCAACGAAGAAAAGAATAGTCACCGCGGACTTGGCAATTATATGGAAATCAAGGGCCGCGCTCTGGACAACACCGCCGCGGCCGGTATGAAAACCACACTTCAGGTAACCGTGGTGAACGGATTGAACAATGATGGGGTTGGCGACATCGTTCGATTCGTTGCAGATCACATCGAGAAGATCCACGGGATCATCTTTCAGCCGGTGATGTTCTGCGGGCGAGATGAAGACATTTCTGCCGATGAACGCTATGCGAAGAGGTATCCGGTCTCACAGATCGCATACGACTTGCAGGCTCAGACTTCATTTGGGTGGGAGCCGATGCGCGACTGGTTTCCGGTCTCTGCCTACGGAGCATTTGCGCACTTGTGCGACATCCTCCACCCGAATGCTGAGTTGGGAAGTCTCTTCAACGATATACATCCCGACCATGGGATGTTCTCTCCGATTCTTGTCAACGCTAATACAAAGGAGATCGTACCAGTTGCCAGATTCTTCAACGTGGAGCAGTTTGTCCGTGACATCGTCGAGATCGCTGACTCGGGCAGAAAGCCGGCGATTCTCAAATCGATGGTCCTCCTTTCCTTGGTACGCAACTTCGATTCTGACGATGCGCCTCCAGATTTCGGTATCGCCCAGCTTCGGGGGTTGTTTGCGGACTGCGTCTACCGGGTTGCCGGCAGCGGCCCGAACTGGTCCGAGCAGGCATACGCCTACAACGGCGTATGGAGACTTGTGATGGTCAGCCCTATGGCTTTCCAAGACAACTCCAACTACGATCTGGCGACCATTTCCCACTCCACGACCCCAATGGCGACCCAAGAGGGTGAAATCAATTTTTGCGCCTATAACGGAGGCGGCTGGCGAAGGATCGTGGAGCATCTCCACCAAACGGCGAGCGTGGCCGAATGGAATAGGGCGCATGGCCGCCATCCGATTTACGCCAAGGGCAAAGAAGTGCCTATGGGTGCAGAAAACGGTGGAGAGGCTGAACTGGTCCAGATTGAGAGGCAACAAACGCGAGCTTAATCTGCGGAGGCCTTGCCCGCAGAGGATTGCGTGACGAAGGGGTCAGATATGGGCCGAATACACAGAACTCGGCTAGCGGCGTCGAAAGCCCATCAAAATTTTGTGAAGGAAGCCAGGCGAGCTGTCCACACAATGGGCTGGGACGTTTCTCGCGACCTTCTGTCGCCCACATTAGTCGGGGCGCAGCCGCTCTTTTTTCCTATATCGCCTATCTTCGAGGCTGCTTTCGGCTACCAGGGGGACCTACGGTTCCTACAGTTTGGGTATACGGTAGCTTCGCCTCAATTTGGCTACAGCGACGGCGGAGACGATTTGCCTTCCGATCAGCGGCTGTGGTCTTGGTTTCTCAACCACCCAGTCATCTCCTCACACTTGCCGGAGACCCGATATCCCACCCTCTATGGGAAGTTCCCGCCGGGAACCGGAAGGCCTGCGCTTGAGGAGATCATGGGAAGACGAGCAGACCTTCCGACGTGCCATTGCCTGCTGCTGGATAGAAGAGATCGCCGGGCATACATTTCCCAGCGGGACCAGACCATGATGTTGTTCGCCCTAGCGGAGCCCTCGGAGGGTGACGACCACAACGTGTTTGTGGATGGACGATTGATGAGCCCAGGCAGTGAGAACTACAAGTTGCCCTCGCCTCCAGAGCTGCTGACCGAGTTTCGCCGGTTCCTGGATAGTCAGGTTCCGAGGGAACAGTGTGCCTAATTGTTGTTGGGTGGACGCCCATACTGGTCAGGTTCAGTTTGGGTTTCGAGAACGCTGCTTCGCAGCGGCTGAAGGATGACACGTCACCCCAGGATGGGAGCTGCAGGCTAACTTTTGGTTACCGTACGCGAACTTGTTGAAAAAAGGCCTACTAGGCAAAGGCTTGGCGGAACGCCGCGGGACATCGCAGGATATGGTTCGCGTCGGCGAACCTATTCATTTTGCTGGGACGCCCAGCCTAGCCAGAGGAACGGTTTATGGTGAAGCCGAATCTCCGCACCAAGTCCATCGGGACAAAGGTAACTGAGGACGAGTATGCCCAGCTGGAGCGAGCCGCCCAAAAGGCGGCCAAGACGCTGGGCGAATGGTGCCGGGAAGTGATGCTGGCCAGTGCGAACGGCCAGCCGGAGAAGGTGAACGGAACCGGGGGCGAAACCCATGCGGTCATGGCAGAGGTAGTGGCGCTTCGAGCGATCCTCCTAAACGTACTTTTCAAGCAAGCGAAGGGCGAACCACTGACAGCCGAGGAGATGCAGCGGCTGATCGACCGGGCTGACTCGGACAAGCTGAAAAAGGCACGAGAAAAGCTGGACCAAGCATCAGCTTCCAAGGCGAGTTGAGATGACCAACATTTTTCGGAGCGTCTTTAGTTAGTCCAGTCGGCCCGCGCGGCGAACTACGGAAGGTTCCCAGGACAGGGGGTGAAAAGTGAATCAGTTATTGGGTCGACGGGGATCGCTGGGCCTGTCAAGAAATTGGCTGTGGCCGACTCTTGTGGCTTTAGTCCTTGCTTTTGTAGCTGGGATAGGAGTTTTCACGTACCAAAACGTCGAGGTCTGGACGCCGTTGCAGCAGTGGTACTGGGTTCAATATTCGAGCACAAAGAATTTTCCCACTCCGGATGGCACTTACCAAGTGCTCTCGAAATTGGACCGACAGGGGCAACACAGCATGGCCACCGACGCCGACGTGATGCCCGCCCCCTTGCAGATATGGCCCTCCTTTGCGCTCACGACGAAGGCGCGACAGGCGGGAGCGGTTGCTCTGAAGGTGGACACGGTGCATTACACCAGCGCGCAAATGAACCGGATGCTTGCAGAGCGGATTTACTTGGGGCAGACGCCCGGCGATCTGCTACGGCCTGCGTGGGTCGGAGCATTGGGAGTTTTTGCGCTCAGTCTTTTACTCGCAGTCCTATGGAGGAACCGCGCAAGGCGCCACAGCGAAGAAGATGGACGTAGGCTCAAGGGCCCTGAGATGGTCACCGTCAAGGAATTCAATAAAAAGACTGGAGCGGATGGCATTTCCTTCCTGACAACGAGGGGACGAGAATCGCTCTCGATTCCGCGCTCGTTAGAGAGTAGCCACATGATGATGATGGGAGACACGGGCGCCGGAAAAAGCGTTTTGCAGCGGCGGGTGCTGATGCAGATCGCCGAACGGGGCGAGACGGCTATTGTGTATGATCCTGCTCTCGAACATACACCGCAATTTTTCAATCCTGACCGCGGCGATCTTATTCTGAATCCCCTGGACGTGCGTTGTCCTTACTGGTCGCCGTCCGACGAAGTAATGCATGAGGCGGAAGCGTTGACGCTAGCAACATCGCTGTTCCCTGACAAGCCGCACGAAAACACATTCTTCGTCGAAGGTCCGCGAAAGATCTTCGCGCACTTGCTCACGTTGAAACCGACGCCTGAGGAATTGGTCAGATGGATGAGCCACGAGGAAGAACTAGATCGCCTATTGAAAGGCACCGAACTGACAGCATTCATCTATCGAGGCGCTGGTCCGCAGCGCGGTGGTGTGCTAGGTGCGCTCAACATGGTTGCTGACAGTTTGAAGCTGTTGCCGAAGCAGAGCGAGACGAAGCAGAGATGGACAACCGAAGAATGGTCGCGACAGCGTAGTGGCTGGGTATTCCTGACCTCGACTCCTCGATTCCGCGAGCGGCTATTGCCTCTCATGAGCCTATGGCTGGACACGTTAGTGCTGCGATTGATGAACCAGGGCGATCCCTCGTTGCGTCACGCGTGGTTTGTGCTCGATGAGCTCGCGAGCCTGCAGCGACTGCCGCAATTGCACACTGCGCTGACCGAGAATCGCAAATCCGGGAATCCCGTTGTGATCGGTTTCCAAGGCCGGAGCCAACTTGAAGTACGCTACGGGCACGAAGCTGAGTCAATGCTGTCCCAGCCGGCCACCAAAATCTTTTTGCATACCAGTGAGCCTCGCGCAGCGAAGTGGATCTCGGACACGATTGGCGAAGTGGAAATGGAACGCGTCAAGGAGACGGTAAACACGCAACCTCTCACACTTGCCAAGTCCAAGAGCTATCACAATGAAAGGCGAACGGAGCCGCTAGTACTCCCATCGGAAATCAGTGGGCTACAGCGCTTGCACGCATTGCTAAAAGTCGACAATCTGGTAGTGCCGTTCAGCTTTCCATATCTCGCGCCCGTGAAATCGCAACCCGGTTTCATTCCAAGAGAGATCACACCGCGGGTAGTGGATATCGGCAAACGGACGCCGCAGCCGAAAACTCCGGCCGCGCAGGAGCTCACGCCGCGCGAGCCGGAGAACTCCAGTGGCATCGCGGCCGGGCAAGAACCGTACTTCGAGTGAGTCATGCTAACCATCTCCAAACCGCTGAGTGCCAGCCAAGCCCAGACCTATCACAAAGAGGAGTTTGCAAACGCGGATGAGAACTACTACTCCGAGGGAGATCGCATTCGCGGCGAGTGGCACGGCCGACTCGCGCAAGATTGGGGGCTACATTGTGAAGTGCAAGAGGAACACTTTCGGCGACTGGCAAACGGTCAACATCCCCTGACCGAAGAGCAACTCGTTCGCCATCAAACAGCGCGCGAATATATCAATGCACGAGGTGAGACGGTTAGCACCATGGAGCACCGTGCCGCATGGGATGCGACGTTCTCGGCTCCCAAGAGCGTTTCGTTGACTGCCCTCGTGGGTGGAGACGATCGTGTACGCGAAGCCCATCGCGAAAGCGTGAAGGTTGCGCTTGGCGAAATGGAGAAATATGTCCAGGCTCGAATCGGCGGAAACCATCCGGCAGAAACAACGGGCAAGTGGGTGGCAGCCAGTTTCGAGCACGATAGTGCGCGACCAGTGAACGGGTACGCTGCACCGCAATTGCATACTCATGTTGTGTTCTTCAATCTAACGGAAACTCAGAACGGAGAATCGCGGGCCCTCCAACCCCGCGAACTGTACCGCACGCAGCAATATGCAACGGCGATCTATCGTTCAGAGCTGGCGTTGCGGCTAAAAGGCCAGGGCTATGACATTGAAAGGGGCAAGAGTGGCCAGCCGGAGATAAAAGGGTACACACGAGAATATCTTGACGCCTCCAGTCCACGGAGTCAGCAAATCCAGGCATATCTCGAACAACAAGGCGTAAGAGGCGCGGGCGCGGCGCAAATCGCAGCGCATCAGACGCGTGACGACAAGCTGCCGGCCATCACGCACGCAGAGATGCAGCAACAGCACCGCGACGTGGCCGCGCAGTTCGGCCAGCAGCCAGAGCATGTGGTCCGCACGGCGCTTGAACGTCGGGTAGAGCAGGAGCAGCCACAAAAGCAGAAGCATCTCGAATCCGCCTTGACCTATGCGCAAGAGAAGAATCTAGAGCGCCACGCCGTGACAGACGAACGCGAACTGATGCGTGATGCTCTGAAACGTTCGATGGGCGAAGCGAGCCTCGCCGAGCTTCGAGAGAGGTTCGAAAAGCGTGTCCAGTCAGGTAGCCTGATCGAAGTAGAGAGCAAGTCGCCAGCCCGCGCGTTCACCACGGAACAAATGATTGGCTATGAGCGCGACAACGTCGCCGAGATGCGAAGAGGACAGAATCTGGACAATCCGTTGGTCACTACCGAGACATGGCGTCACATCGAGGAGAAGCATCCACACTTAAGCGGCAGCCAGCGGGCGGCGGTTGAGCAGATCGCGAGCAGTCGCGACAGAATTATCGGTCTTGAGGGCGTGGCGGGTGCTGGCAAGACCACTTCCTTGGCTGCGGTCCGAGAAGCTGCCGAGCATGAAGGCTACAAAGTATTGGGACTTGCACCCACGTCGCGCGCCGCGCAGAAATTGGCAGAATCAGGTATCGAATCAGGCACCTTGCAACGTCATTTGGCCCGAGGCGAGCAGCTTGACGGCGCAGAGAAGAGGCTTTACGTCCTGGACGAATCGAGTCTCGCGAGCACAAAACAGATGAACGAGCTACTGCATCGGTTGGACGGCGGCGACCGTGTGCTTTTAGTCGGTGACAAGCGGCAACATGAGGCGGTAGAAGCAGGCAGACCCTATCGACAACTACAAGAAGCGGGGATGCAAACTGCACATCTGCATGAGGTCGTCCGGCAGAAGGAACCGGAACTTAAGGAGGCTGTGGAACAGCTTGCCCGCGGGGATGTTCACGGAGCCATAGCGAATCTCGACCAACAGGGCCGCGTGCATGAGATTGTGAGCCGCGAAGAGAGGCTAGCTGCAATCGCCCGTGAGTACGCGCGGGAGCCTCAAGGGACGTTAGTCATTTCACCTGACAATGAGTCACGACGCGAGTTGAACACTCTGATCCACGGTGAAATGCAGGCCCGCGGCAACGTGAATCCAGAGGAGCATAAGCTCCGAGTGCTGGACTCGCGAAATGAGATGACCGGCGCAGATCGGCAGTGGGCCGAACAATACGGCGAGGGAGACTTGGTGCGCTATACCCGCGGGAGTAAGGTTCTGGGGATCGACCCTGGCGAATATGCGCGAGTGGATCGAGTGGACGCCCGCGAAAACCGTATCACTATCGAGCGCGAGAACGGGACACAAGAAACCTACGATCCGCGACGGTTGTCGGGTGTGTCGGTGTACCGGGAAGTTCAGCGTGAATTCTCACAAGGCGACCGCGTTCAGTTCACGGCGCCGTCGAGGGAACTACAGGTAGCTAACCGAGAACTCGGTACACTCGAACAAGTCAGCCAGTCCGGCAATCTCGAAATCCGGATGGATTCCGGTCGCGAAGTTCGATTCAATATCCGCGAGCATCCGCATCTCGACCACGGATACGCAGTGACCAGCCACAGCAGCCAGGGGCAGACTGCGCAGCGGGTCCTAGTCCACGTGGACACCGAGAAAAGTGAGCTGTTGGTTAACGACCGATTCGCATACGTATCTGTTTCGCGGGCTCAACACGACGCGCACATTTACACGAATGATGGAAGCGAGCTTTCTCGTACCCTCAGCCGCGAAAGTTCGCAGCGTACAGCGACAGACGTGGAGCAGCAGCAGACTGCACTCAAAGTAAATTCCCCTGCCACTATTGGCGAACGTTCCGGAGAACAAGGGTTCGGAAACATGCTCGGAACCAGATTGGGATGAGGTGATGACTCTTGGAAGGCACAGTCCGAGGTAACCGCCGTCGACTCGGTCTATGGAACCATTCTAGTGGCTGAAGCAGTTGCGAATCTGCGTCGGGTGACAGATCGGGTGTCAGTTAAGGTGAATGTGAACCACATTCCCTACGACTCGGAAGAACTCGGATCGTGCTAAGTGCTTGAATACACGTTGCAGAAAAGAGGCCCGATGCTTTGCTAAACCGTTGTACGGGCTAACACCTGTACCGAGGGTTCGAATCCCTCCCTCTCCGCCACGCAGTCTGAACCGTAGAGAAATTCCGCCGGCTCTGCGCCGAGATACGCGAATAGTGCCCGTATTTCGCGATTGTTCCCAAACAGGCCGGACTGCAGAGAATGGACTGCTCAGCGCCAAATAAGGGGAGTATCCCCGCTTTTTCTCCGGAAGGCACATTCGCAGTCCGGTTTCCACTGGTGCATTAGGCGATACAATGCGATCAGAAGCTGCGGTTGGGGCCAAAGAAAGTTGACTTGTGCCGGAATCTTGGAAACCAATTTCAGCGCTTCCCGCAAGCCCGTTTCTGGATAAGTTCCGATTTGCCGACCAACCTTCCAGAATCAGTGCGATCCTTGCCAAACCCGCACAGGCTATAATTGCGCGCACAGATGACACTCACCTCTGGCACCAAACTCGGCCCCTACGAAATCGTCTCGCCGCTCGGCGCGGGCGGCATGGGCGAGGTGTATCGGGCGCGCGATACGCGGCTGAATCGCGACGTGGCGGTGAAGATTTTGCCGACGGCGTTTGCGCGCGATCCTGAGCGGATGCGGCGGTTTCAGCAGGAGGCGCAGGCGGTTGCGGCGCTGAATCATCCCAACATTTTGGCGATTCATGATTTTGGCGAGCACGAAGGCTCGCCCTATATCGTCACGGAATTCTTGGAGGGCGAGACTCTGCGCCTCCGCGTGAGTACGGGGGCGCTGCCGGTGCGCAAGGCTGGTGAGTATGCCGAGCAGATTGCGCGCGGATTGGCGGCGGCGCATGGGAGAGGGATTGTTCATCGTGATCTGAAGCCGGAAAACATTTTTGTCACACGCGACGGGCGGTTGAAGATTCTGGACTTTGGGCTGGCGAAGCTTATGCGTCAGGAAGGCACGCTGGCTGCGGATGCGGCGACGCTGGCATCGCAGACTGAGCCGGGCGTGGTGATGGGAACGATCGGGTACATGTCTCCCGAGCAGGTGAAGGGGTTGGCGGCTGATCATCGCTCGGACTTGTTCAGCTTTGGCGCGATTTTGTACGAGATGCTTTCGGGGAAGCGCGCGTTTCATGGCGACTCGCCGGTTGAGACTATGAGCGCGATTTTGAAACAGGATCCGCCGGAGTTGACGGAGACGAGTCGCACGGTGCCGCCGGCGCTGGAGCGAATCGTGCGGCATTGCCTGGAGAAGAATCCGGAGGAGCGGTTTCAGTCGGCGCGTGATGTGGCGTTTGCGCTGGGGGCGCTCTCGGATTCGAGCAGTGCCACATCCCGAGCGGTGACGGTTGGCGCCGGATGGGCGTGGCGCCCACGGGTGCGCGTCGCGGCCGAGATCGTGCTGCTGGGTATTACTTTGACTCTGTTTCTTACGCGGCATCCTGAGAAGCCCGAGCCCAGCCTTCTAGGTTCAGTTCTGCCTCCACCGGGTGATGGGTTCTGGGCGAACATGACTCAACCCGCCGCGATTTCTCCCGACGGAAAGTTTCTTGCGGTGATCGCCATGCGTAACGGCCATACGCAACTCTGGCTGCGGAGAATGGATGCGTCGGAGGCTCAACCGATTGCAGGAAGCGAAGATGCCGCTAACCCGTTCTGGTCGCCGGACAGCCGTTACATCGGATTCTTCGTTCCGGGCAAGTTGAAGAAAGCGGATGTTTCTGGTGGCGCGGTCAGCGACATCTGCGCGGCCGGGGCGTTCGGCATGGGCGGCGCATGGTCGTCGCGGGGAGTGATTGTATTCGCCACCCTCGCCGATGCGCTGAGGCGCGTGCCTGACAGTGGAGGGACGCCTAAGCGGATTCCCGGTGTCGATCTTTCTAGCGATGCCCTCGGGCAGTACTGGCCGATGTTCCTTCCGGATGGAAATCATGTGATCTACCTGGAGTGGAGATATGCCACTCCCGAAAGCCATGAGAACGCTGTTTGGATCGGTTCGATGGATGGGGAAAAAGCGCGGCGGCTGCCTCTGACGTCCACCAACACTCAATATGCAGGCGGGCACCTGCTGTTCAGCCAGGACGGCGATTTGTTTGCGCAACGGTTCGACCTGGCCCGGCTTGAGTTGAGCGGACCTGCGGTTCCAGTGACGAGAAATATTCAATACGACACGTTCTTCGATGATGGGACATTCACAGTTTCTGATAATGGGACCTTGGTCTATGGAAGCGCGGGCACCGGGGTTGATTCCGAACTCACGTGGATGGATCGCAGCGGAAAGACGATGGGCGTACTGGGAGATCCGCGTCATTTCGAGGATCAGAGCATCTCACCCGACGGGAAGCGGGTGGCGGTTGGCGTGAAGGAAGCCAGCGGCCGGGAGAAGATATGGGTTTACGACCTGGATCGCGGTACCCGGATTCCGGTGGTGAGCGAGGAATCCGGATCGGCCTTGTATCGTCCTGTCTGGTCTCCCGATGGCAGGCGCGTTGCATACAGGGACACGGTTGGAAGAGCGTCAGGAGTCTTAGCCCACGCGTCCGATGGTTCGGGAGCAGAAGAGCCAATCGGAGCAAGGCAGGAAGGTGTGGTCACTGTTCAAGACTGGTCACCGGACGGACAACGACTGGCAGTGACTCTGACTAAATTCCGCGGGACACAGAACTGGACCGATACCCTGCAAGTGTGGCAAGTGAACGCGGGAGGAAAGTCAGAACTCGAAATCGCTGACGCCTCTGATGCGAAATTCTCACCCGATGGACATTGGCTGGCCTATTCCGACGAAAACAGCGGAGAGATTTATGTCACATCCTTTCCTGGGCCGGGTGCCCGGATTGCCGTATCTTCCAAAGGTGGAAGCGATCCCCGGTGGCGTGGTGATGGGCAGGAACTCTTCTATGTTGCGGAAGACCTGACGATCATCTCAGTTGAGGTACGCGAGTCAGTGAATGAGTTTCGTGTGTTTACTTCCGAGCCATTGTTTAGGATGCAGCTTCCGAACAATGTTGGGTTTTACGACGCTACTCGCGATGGTAAGCGATTCCTGGTGAACACGCGAACCTACAGGGAGCAAACTGCGCCACTGACGATCGTCACGAACTGGCTGGCACGGATCCAAAGCGTGTCCAAGAACGAACTTCCAAAGAACTGAGTGCCGGCGGCAAAGGCCATGCTAAGGTGCGTCGTCTCTGCAATTGGTTGCGTATCTCAACCTCCTTCTATCGCTTTCAGCGTGGTGAGTTCGTCGAAGTGCTCGATGTCGCTGCCGAGCGGAGCGCCCATGCTGGTGCGTGTACTTTCACCCGTTCTATCGAGTTGTTGTCCCATACCGCGGTGGCTCCGTATCCGGCGGTGGGATCGGGGGAAGTTCGCATTCCGCGCGGATCACGGGCTACTCCGGACGTTATTCCGGGCCAGAATTCGGCTTCTCGGCAGCGATCCGTTGCTGACGAAACACTGTTTTTTGCCATTGGTTCTCCTTGTCATGAGAAGTGAGAACCCACCCGTTCGAGGCTGACTACAGCTTTGTGAGTTTCATCTGCTTTGCGAGTTCAGCGTCGAGCATCCTCGCAGGAAGAAGTCTGGGCAGAGTCCAGTTCTTGAAACGTTGCGGAATGACCGCATAGCGTGCCTTCGGTTTCGCCGTGCTGAGTGCCACGTGGACGGCTTCGCCCAGACGCTGAGGAGATAAGCCATTGGTACGTGCTTCGGTGACGATGAATTTCTGGAAGCTCTGCACCGCCTCCCAATACTCGGTCTGCATGAACTCACTCAGGTCTTCTTTTTCGCCCTTGTCGTACATCGCCGTGTTCACGGTGCCCGGTTCAATGATGACGACGTCGATGCCAAATAACATCAGTTCTCGCCGCAGCGCGTCCGACATGCCTTCAAGACCAAATTTGGAAGCGCTATAGGCACCGAGAAGCGGGATAGCAACTTTTGCAACGCTAGAGGTGATGTTCACAATGCGCCCTGGGGGCCCCTGCCTCTTCTTGTCCGTTCCCAACAGAGGCGCGAAGGCTTGGATTACGACGAGCGGCGAGACCATGTTGACCTCCAACTGCCGCCGGTACTCGCTGGGCCTCAGATGGAGCAGCGGCCCGCTCACTACAATTCCTGCATTGTTCACCAGGCCAACCAGATTCCTGTCGCCTGTCATGGAGCCGACCTTCTGGGCAGCTTGATGGACAGCTTCGGCGTCCGTAATGTCCATAATGAGAGGCACGAAGCCGCTCCCGAACTCTCTTTGCAAACGATCGGCGTCAGCCTGCTTGCGTACAGAACCGAACACGCGAAATCCCATGCCTGGTATCGGCCGCTCCTGGAGTGACGGTTCGGAATCCGGAGAATGGAAACATCGTGATAACGCTTACAACCGAGGACGCGGACACGCTGGTGTTCAGCCCGGACGGACGCTGGCTGGCCGCAAATCCCGGTGTCTTTCCAAGCCCCGGGAGTTCGCTCGTAGTGTGGCATACGAAGACTTGGGCGGTCGCCGCCAGTATCACGCCGCAGCGAGATCCTCATCAAGGTGCCCCCGTGCAATGGATCGCCTTTGGCGGCGCGCAACCGGGGCAAAAGCAACTGAGTTACGCGCAAGGCTTGCGATTCGCGGCGGACGGGAAGACACAAACCGTCTGGTACGGTGTTGGCCCTTTGGCGGTCAGCCCGGACGGGAAACTCCTCGCCGAGCTAGGTCAGCGCTCCTTCAGCGATGTCGAGCTTTGGGACACGAACACGGGCCAAAAACTGCAGGCGTTTGCGGCGCACAAGATGGTCACAAACTCCCTGGCGTTCAGCCGAGACGGCCGCTGGTTGCTGACCACCGGGCAGGAATCGCAAAGGACGCCCGTTGACCCTCACACGTTTACTGGAACAACCGAGTACACAGTCAAAGTATGGGATGCAAGAACTTGGAAGGAACGCACTTCGGTTTCTTATCCGCATGTGCTGACGCTTAGCGCCGTTTTGTCACCCGACGGCAAGCGTGTCGCTATCGAAAGGTCTTGGGGAGTTATCGAGTTGTTGGACGTGGAGAGTGGGACGTCCTCCAGCCCGCTCTCGGCCGCCATTGCGCCATCGAACTGGGGTCCGATGTTTGGAAAGGGCAACCTGGCGTTCAGCGCCGATGGAACCTTGTTGTTTGAGGGCGCGTTCAAGAACAGCATCTACGTTTGGAAGCTTGACTGATTTCAAGACGCCCCATTCGCTCCGAGTGACAGGCTAACCAAAAATTATTCCGGGCCAGAAGTCGGCTTGGAGGAGATTACCATTGATCTCCTCCAAGCCCGTTTGTGGCCAACTTCCGAATCGCCGACCAACCCGCCCGCAATGGATTATTTGTAGTGCGGCCACAAGAATGTCTTGCGTCCGGCTGGACACCCGGGGAAGGCGCCAGCCGGCCACATCACCAACGTAGGGTACGGTTGCACGCGCAGGACCTTCGTAAGTCCACGAAAACACGATCACATTCGAACTGAAGCTGTCTGCAGAAAGGACAGATGTTCTGAAATCTGGACATGGAGTTACATTGCGACTCGCGTTCGCGGGCAGCCCCCGACTAACATCAGTCCTGACCAACTGCACCTAAGCCGTCGGTCCGCTGCCAAACTCGTTCGTCGTTTCCCCTGCACAAGTCAACTATTGACCACGCGCACTCCCGCTAGCACAACAGTTTCCTGCTCTAAGGTTGCACACCTATTGCCCCACACGCCGACAGATTAAGAGGACTACAGTGAAGCTGTGAGAACTTATGGTGACATTCACTGAATGACAGCACCGCGCTCAGCAATAGTACATAAGCATGGTTCCTGATTACATTTGCCGGTTGTCGGCCGCCAACACAAGTGGTTCGTCGTAACAACGCTGGCGAGCCGCTTTCGTTTCGACCAAGTCCATCAACTCTACACTTGTCTCGACAACTGTTTCTTCATGAATACTAACAAAAGAATTCTTATCGTTGATGACGACCCCGATGTACGTTTCGGGTATCATGTCCTTCTCACGGCCAACCACTATGATGCGTTCGTCGCCGCCGATGCACTGTCGGCGGTAACAGAAGCTCACACACACAAGCCAGATCTGATTATTCTGGATATTGGCCTGCCCGCCGCGCCCAGGCCCGAATACACCGTGCCCGTGCTCGAGGCCGGCGGCGGCTTTCTCGTTCTGGAGAGGCTGCAGGCGGACGCGTTCCTCACCTTGATCCCGGTCATCGTCGTGTCCGGCCGCGACCCCTACGCCAACAGGGGGCGCGCTCTACGCGGAGGGGCCATGGCGTTTGTACAAAAACCGTGGGATAAAGATACTTTACTGGCGATTATCATCCAATTACTCGGCTTACCCGAGCTATCTATGCCTCAACCCAAGTGACGTGCTTCACGTAGGCCGTTGTGTCGCCAAGTGGATCAGGTCAAAGGCATCGCGCTCAGTGACACCAGGTCACCTGGAGCCCTGAACCACAGCTAAGCGTCGCTCGTGACGTGCCACTTAGTTGTTATTGTGTCGATCCTGATAGAACCCCGTCCGTCGTTCGCGTCCGCACATATGGACCTACTGCGCTCTCTACTGATGACAGTGTTCCTGCTCTAAGGTTGCACACCTATTGCCCCAACTGCCGACTGATTAAAGGACTACAGTGAAGGTGTGAGACATGACACACATCTAATCCCACGAATGCTGGCACGGCGTTCGCATGCACTCGTTGCGAGCCAGCGTCACTACGGTTTAGTTCAAGATACGAATAGGATCGGTCGGATGACAACGGCGGCTTTGATAAATACAACATGCTTCCTTAATTACACCTGTCGGCCTTCGGTGCTAACCCGGTTAGTGTGTCGCAGTAACGCTGCTGCTGGCCGTTCTGCCCCGGCAGATCTACGCGGAGTTATTGCTGATTGAAAGTCCTCAAGGTCACAAAGATGGAGGTCGGTACGACTGAAGCGCGATTTACAGGTTCTTTGTCGCTCACCGCTTCCCGTAACACGGGAGCGGCAACCGGCGAATGTGTTCGAGTTGTGCCGGGCAGTCCATCCTCACGCGCTCAGAGTGCCAGCGAGCGCGGACAGGATGGAAGTGAGTTTCCGATCGACCAATGCCGCGGTCTGTTGGAAGCGGCCCTTGATGCGATGGCGATGCCAAACCAGGGGCGCGAGATCGTTCTGCTGAATGTTCAGGCGGAGAGACAGTGTTGAAGCGGAAAATACAACTGGCGGTCGGTTTGGCCATCCTGGTCTCACTCGCCCTGGGTACTGCGTCGTATCGCTGCATAGTCAAGTCCAGCGAAAGCGACCGATGGGTGCGGCACACCCGCGAAGTTCTTGAGAACCTCCAGAATGTAGTCTCCGGCATGGAGAGTATTGAAGCGAGCGAACGCGGATTTGTGCTGACCGGCGAGGAATCTTATATCGAGTCCTACGGCGCCGGGATATTAGGCGCAGAACAGAACGAAGCAGCCGTTCGCAACTTGACGGCGGATAACCCGAGGCAACAGCGCCAGCTTCCTGCCCTCGAAGAGCTGATGGCTCGGAAGATCCAGAGCGATGACATGGTCATTAGTCTGCGCCGGGCCAAGGGTTTGGAGGCCGCAGCGGATGCCGTAAGAGTCGGGCCGAGCCAGCGAATCATGGCTGACTTTCTGGGGGTAGTTCGCAAGATACATGACGAAGAGCTGCGATTGCTGTTGCTACGCGACGCGGACGCGAAGCGACGTCTGGCTCAGACTGAAACTGCTCTGCTTTTCGGAACCGTGCTGGGAGTGTTGATTGCCGCGGGAGCGGGCTGGACCGTCCGTCATGACATTATCGCTCGCGATCTTGCAGAGGATGCTCTGCGCGAAGGTGAGGAGCGCTTCCGCACCCTGGCGAATAACATCTCTCAGCTAGCCTGGATGGCCGATGAGAAAGGCTCGATCTTCTGGTACAACCAGCGCTGGTTTGACTACTCCGGCACCACGCTTGAGGAGATGGCCGGCTGGGGTTGGCAAAAGGTGCATCATCCAGACCACGTGCAAAGAGTTGTGGACAAGATCAGCCGATGTTTCCAGACAGGCGAGGTCTGGGAAGACACATTTCCTCTGCGCGGCCGGGACGGCAACTACCGCTGGTTCCTCTCGCGGGCAGTTCCGATCCACGATTCGGAGGGAAGGGTGTTGCGCTGGTTCGGCACGAACACTGACGTCACTGTACACAAAGAAGCGGAAGAGTATCTGGCGCAGATGGAGGAAAGCCGGCGGCGTGGGGAGGACGCGCTCCGGGAAAGCGAAGAAAGATATCGGATGATCCTCGATGGAGTCCAGAATTACGCCATCTTCATGATGGACCCTCGGGGCCAGATCGTCAGTTGGAACGCCGGTGCCGAACGAATCAAAGGTTACTCAGCCGAACAGATTATCGGCCACAACTTTTCCTGTTTTTTCCCCCCGGCAGAGATCGAGCGGGGAAGGCCGGAAGAGATACTCCGCATGACTGCCGCAAGCGGCCGGTACGAAGAACGGGGCATGCGCGTGCGGAAAGACGGCTCACGATTTTTGGCAAGCGTCATGTTCACAGCTTTGCGCGACCGGGACGGAAATCTTCGAGGATTCTCTGAGTTCAGCCACGATCTTAGCGAGAGTAAGGAGTCGGAAGCGAAGTATCGTGGGCTGCTGGAAGCAGCCCCAGACGCGATGGTGGTGGTAAACCAGGAGGGCGAGATCGTCCTGCTGAATGTTCAGGCGGAAAAGCAGTTTGGGTATAGCCGCGATGAGCTGGTGGGGCAAAAGGTGAAGAACATCATTCCGGAGGGCTTCGCGGAACGGCTGATTGCGGACGGTATTCGAAGCGCCGCCGAGGCGCTGGCGCAAAAGATCGGCACGGGAATCGAGCTTATCGGGCGGCAGAAGGATGGAACTCAGTTTCCCATCGAAATTATGTTGAGCCCGCTGCAAAGCGCCGGAGGAATCCTGGTGACAGCAGCGATCCGCAACATCAGCGCGCGCAAGACAGCCGAGGAACATCTGGCACAGACGGTGGGGGAACTGAAGCGTTCCAACGAGGAACTGCAGCAATTTGCCTATGTCTCATCCCACGATCTCCAGGAGCCGTTGCGCATGGTGGCCAGTTATACGCAGCTCCTGGCCAAGCGCTACAAAGGGCGTCTAGACCGGGATGCCGACGAGTTCATCGCCTTTGCGGTAGACGGGTGCAACCGCATGCAGGGATTGATCCGGGATCTGCTGGCATACTCGCGCACGGGAACAAGTGGAAAGGTCCTTCTCGAGGTTTCCGGTGAGGGCGCATTGAAGCAAGCGCTTTCAAACTTACGTGCAACGATTGAGCAAAGTAGTGCGGTCGTAACTCACGATTTGCTGCCAACCATCAGGACGGACGAAACGCAGCTGACTCAGGTCTTTCAGAACCTCGTCGGGAACGCAATCAAATACCGCAGCGCCGAAATCCCTCAAGTACACGTCTCTGCCTCGAAAAACGGCGGCAATGAATGGATCTTTTCAGTGCGCGACAATGGGCTGGGGATTGACCCGCAGTACTTTGAGCGGATCTTCATCCTTTTCCAGCGGTTGCACGGGCGAAAAGAATTCGAGGGCACCGGAATCGGATTGGCCATTTGCAAGAAAATCGTGGAGCGGCTGGGCGGGAGGATCTGGGTCGAGTCCCAACTGGAAAAGGGCTCAACCTTCTACTTCGGCCTGCCAGAAATAGGAAGGCAATAATGGAAATGATTGGCACAAACGCGGCAGCGATCGAAGTTCTGCTGGTTGAAGACAGTCCCGGCGATGTCCGGCTCACCCGGGAAGCGTTTAAAGATGCCAAGGTGCATATCACGCTGCACGTGGCATCAGACGGGGCAGAAGCCATCGAGTTTCTTGAGCAGAAGGGGAAGCACACGAAAGCGCCTCGCCCGGATCTGATCTTACTCGATCTGAATCTGCCGAAAAAAGACGGCCGGGAGGTCCTGGAGGAAATCAAGGAGAGTCCAGCACTGAAAAGTATTCCGGTAGTGATCTTGACCACCTCTGCGTCTGACGCGGACATCCTGCGGAGTTACAGGCTCCATGCAAACTGTTACATCACCAAGCCTGTGGGCCTCGATGGGTTCCTCGAGGTCGTGAAGAGTATCGACAATTTCTGGCTGTCTGTCGTCAAGTTACCGCGCGAACCACGCTCATGAAAGAGAAGACACTCCAGGTTCTTCTGGTCGAGGATAACGCGGGAGACGCCCGCCTGATTCGCGAGATGTTCAGCGATGAGAAGCCCGGCAGTTTCGAATTGACGCACTTCTTGCGCCTGGGGGAAGCGGAGATACATCTTGCGAAGAGCGGCGCGGACATTGTCCTGTTGGATATGGGCTTGCCGGATGGACATGGTCTGGATACGGTACGGCGGGCGCACGCAGTGGCCCCAGACGTCCCGATGATAGTGCTAACGGGCCTGGACGACGAGGCGCTGGCTGCGGAAGCCATGCAGGAAGGCGCACAAGACTATCTCATCAAAGGCCAGATCGAAACTCGTGCGCTTCCCCGGGCTCTTCGCCATGCTATCGAGCGCCACCGCATGCAAACAGAAACCGACCTCATCCGGACCAACCAGATGCAGTTTAAGGATGAGTTCCTTTCACACGTATCGCATGAGCTTCGTTCACCGCTGAGCGCGATCTACCAGTTTGCAACCATTCTCCTGGACGGGATTGCCGGCGAACTGAATCCCGCACAACACGAATACCTGGGAATTGTCCTGAGGAATGTCAAGCAGCTTCACTCGATGATCAATGACCTACTCGAAGTCACTGGCCTCCAGGCGGGTAAGCTGGTGATCGAGCTGCAATGTACCTCGGTTTCCGATGCATTCGCCTACGCCGTCAACACGCTTCATGGAGCTGCCACAGCCAAAGGGATCACTCTCTCTTCAGATGTTGAGTGCCTGCTGCCTTCAGTCTGCGCTGATCCAACGCGGTTTCGACAGATTCTGATCATTCTGGTCGACAATGCGATCAAGTTCACTCCAGCAGGCGGCACAGTGAAGCTCCAGGCTCGCAGGCTGGAGGAAGATCCGAATCTCATGGTTCTGGAGGTTTCAGACTCGGGATGCGGGATTAGTCCGGACATGACCGATCGGATCTTTGAGCGCCTCTTTCAGACCTCGGCTTTGGAAGGCCGCAAAGGCCTTGGTTTGGGGCTGTACATCTGCAAAGAGCTGGTTACGCGACAGGGCGGACACATCTGGGCCAAGAGCGTACCGGGACAAGGGGCCGTCTTTTCGGTTACATTGCCCATTTTTTCTTTATCTAACCTGATCGCCCCGGCCTTCAGAAAAAAAGGACCTGCGGACCAGCCTCTTACAGTTGTGATAACAGAGATCGGCTCACAAACCGGCTGGCTCTCCGATAAGGCGCGCGCGGAACAGTCTCACGAGGTCCGCAATGCTCTGCAAAGCTGTTTGCATTCTACCCTGGACGTGCTGTTGCCCAAGATGGGCGTCGCAGGAGCAGTAGAACTTTTCTTCATTGTGGCTATAACCGACGAAGTTGGCGCTGAGGCGATTAGCAAGCGGATACGGGAACAGTTGAGCGAACATGTCCAGCATGCGAACCTGACCCTTTCGACTACCTACCGGTCATGTGGGCCTGCCAAAGGTACCTCGAGTGACTCGACGGAAGATTGTCTGGAAAAGCTGGCCGGTGACATTCAGGAACTTATGAACGATGAAATCTCGTCAAGGATGGTAGAACATGAGTAACAAGAAGATTCTAATTATCGATGATGATCCGGATGTACTGCAAGGCATGCATGTGCGCCTCAAGGCGAACCACTACGATATTTGTCTTGCAGGCGACACCTTCTCCGGAGTGTCTGAGGCACGGAAGAGCCAGCCCGATTTAATTCTCCTTGATCTCGGTTTACCGGCTGGCGGCGGCTTCGTGGTGATGGAGAGGCTCAAGATGATTCCCTCCATTGCAATAATCCCCATCATTGTAGTCTCCGCTCGCGACGGTCTCGGAAACCAAAAGCGCGCTCTTGACGCGGGAGCAAAGGCCTTTCTTCAAAAACCTGTGGATGACGCGGAACTGTTGGCAGTCATCCGGCAAGTCTTAGGAGAACCCGCGCGGAAGGAGAGACCTACGGTGTATGACCTGGGACCCATATAAAGTACGCCAGCATTTAAGGAAGGAGCTGGTGGGCACGAAGATTAATCCAGCGCATTCCAGGCAATGGCTGCGCCGAGGCCGCGACGGGAAACGCCAACTGCCGTGGATCCCACTCTAGGTATCGGTGACTGGGAAGGCGCTACTTTCCTGAAGCTTCATCTTCGAGAGCAGCTGGTAGATTGTCGCGCGTCCCACGCCAAGAATCTCCGCCGCTCGCGCTTTGTTGCCTCCTGCCCGCTCCAGCACAAGCAGCACATGACGCCTCTGCACCGCTTCGAGAGAATAGAGAGTCTCGTCTATAGGCGATTGTTCACTGGACTGGTCCCGGATTCGATCGGGCAGGTCGTTGATGTCAAGGAACCTGCCCTCCGACATCATGCAGGCGTTTCCGATCACACTCTCAAGCTCCCTGATGTTTCCGGGCCACGGATAGGTCGCCATTCGACTCTGGGCTCTCCTGGTCAGGCCCGCAATGGGCTTCTTATATTCTGCCGCAAACTTCTCTACAAAGTACCTCTCGAGAAGTGGCAGATCTTCACGTCGATTGGTGAGCGCGGGTAAGCCGATCTCGACTACTGCCAGCCGGTAGTAAAGGTCCTCGCGGAATTTGCCTTCGCGCACCATGGTTCGGAGGTCTCGATTTGTGGACGCGATGACGCGTAAATCTACCTCGCGTGTGACGGATGAGCCAACTCTTCGAACTCGGTGGTCTTGCAAGACCCGGAGCAATTTTGCCTGAGCACCCGGCGAAAGCTCCCCGATCTCGTCGAGAAAGATAACCCCACCATGTGCGTTCTCAAAGAGGCCAGCCCTGTCCTGGATAGCACCGGTGAAAGCGCCTTTCACATACCCGAACAATTCGCTCTCCACGAGGCTTTCGACCAGGGCGGAACAGTTACAGATCACCAGCTTGTCCGCCGAGGCTGGGCTGAGGTGGTGCAGCGCTCGCGCAACCAGCTCCTTGCCAGTTCCGGTCGCACCTGTGATCAGCGCCGCTCTGAAGTGCGGCGCAACGCGGCGAATCTTCGTGAAGACCTCAAGCATCAGCGGGCTACGACCGACGAAACCTTCGAATCGACAGGCTTCGAGCAGCTCCTGGTCTAAGTGCAGCGTTTTCTTTCGCACCTCCGCCTCCGCCCGGAGATCGGCGATTCGATCCCGAAGTCGTTGAGTATCAAGCGGCTTCGTCAGATAGTCGCAGGCACCTCTCTGGATCGCTTCAACCGCGGACTCGGCGGAGTAGTGTCCCGAAATGAGGATCACACTTGTTCCCGGATCCGCTCGAAGCATCCGTTCGAGCACGTCCATTCCACCGATCGCAGGCATGGCTGGACCGAGAAGCACAATCTCCGGGTGGGTTTGCAAGAATACTTCTAACCCCGACTCAGCGTCTTCCCAGTCAGTATTTCCACGCCTTCTTGCTTGAGAGCGGTAGCGATGAGTTTCAAGTCCTCGGGATTGTCGTCAATTGCCAGCAGCCGGAAGGCACCCAGGATTTTCAATTGCGACTTCAGTTTGCTCACTTTGACATCCCTCCCTGAATATGGCCCCGGGGCGCGAGCGCGTGCGGGAGCGCGGTAACCTGGGGCGGGAGCAGGCGTGCGATGGTATGCAGCAGTAGCTACGCCGCCGCAGTTTTCCGCCCGGCACTCATGTAGCTATCCATCGCCTGCATCAACTGTGAATCCACCTCATCCGCAATCGTCATGACATCGGGTAACAGCACGCTGAAATCCAGAGCGCTCAGATTGCTCTGCAACATCCCGAAGAGAGTTACCTGCAGTATTCGCGAGTCGTGCACCAGCATCCCGGGAGTGTAGCCCTGCAGTTGTCGCATCTTGCCATGAGCTGTGGCGGCTGCGGAGGGGATGGAATCGCGTTCGTCTCCCGGGGTATTGGGCAGTCTCAGGCGGGCAATCAGGTCTTCAATCAGCTTCGGAAGATGTCCAGTGCGTTCATCGTCGGTAAGAATAATGCGATTGAGCACTTTGCTCGTTTTTACGCGCACTAACCAGTCTTCAACGATGCGGCTAGAACAACGCTGCAATATCGCGGCCACTCTTTCCTTTTGCGTCCGGACCTGCGGTTTGCGAGTGAGTATCTTGCCGCGAACAAGTTCAGCCAGTTTCCCGATCTCGAATGGTTTTACGATGATTTCGTCCGCTTGCAGAAGGATGGCTTCCATAGCGCTCTTTATGTCAGGGTAGCCGCTGACCAGCAGTGTAAGCGCATCCGGCTGGGAGTGGCGCATCGCGGCAACCACCGCGAAACCATCACTGGGGTTCGGCATGTGCAGGTCAGTAATAAGCACGTCGAAGCTTTCAGTAGTGATAAGCCTTAGGGCCTCTGGCACGCTGGCGGCCGCGACTACGTCAAATCCCTTACCTTCAAGCGTCGCCCTCATTATGGTGCGAACAGCCTCGTCGTCATCCACAAGTAGCACTCTATGCGAAACGCTCGTTTTGGTCTGAGCCATACAACACCCCTTCATGGCGAATAACGATAGTGTTACTCAAGTTCAGTGTTGGTACTGTACAAAACTGACCAGTTATTGGCATTGTTGATAACCATCCTGTCCGGCGTCTGGGAAGGCCGGAGCCAGTTAACAACAGTGTTCACTAGTGAACAGACACGGCAGCGTGCATTTAGGCACACTATGGGAAGGAATCACTATCTGTGCGGATCGCCCTGAGTTCTCAGTGCGTAGCATCAGACTTACGAGTTAAGTAAGGCACTCGTTAAGTTAGGCCCTGAAGTCAGCAGGAGGACCAATGTGATCTCTAGTTGTCCCACCTCGAACCGACTCATTCTCCGCGTTGCTGATGATCAAGCGATCCTGCGCTACGGACAGGCCCTACTGGAGAGGTCTGGATACGCGGTTCTCACGGCGGTGTCGGCGCGACAGGCACTTAGACTTGTGACCATGTGCAAGTGCGATGCTGCTCTCCTCGCGTACGGGATGCCCGTGCGCAGATACGACCTTGCTTTCCAAATGAAACATAACTGCCCGGAGCTGATCATCATGTTGCTTTCCGGGAGCGAAGTGCCTACACATATGTTGGTCCTGGTCGATGCTGTTGTACCTAGACTTGAAGCACGCCAACGGTTCCTGCCAATGATTGCCGAACTCCGCGGCCGGAATCACGACGCACTGCAGAAGGAAGAAAGGTTGCAGACCGGAGATCAGCAATAGCCGTCCCCAGCCCTCCCCCAGAGGCTGCTTTGCACCGTGGACTTTCTGGCAATACGTGCCTCACAAAACGCACCGACTGGCTGTCCGGGAGTCGCGGGCATGGACTGGCGGACGTGGAAACGTCGGCACAATTGCCGGATGTTTGATCGGCGCCTTGTCCGGTTGTCGTCATGCAAGAGAAATCCGTACGGGATCGGGAACCCTTCTGTGCTATAAGCCGGACTGCTGGCTTAAGAAGAAGATATACCCGATGAAGGTGACAGGTGGAAAGAGTGACACCGCGATGGTTCAGATTTTAGTCGTAGAAAGCCACGCTACAAGCAGAGAATACCTGCGGTCCGTCCTCGAACGCTTGGGCCACCAGGTCGCAGAGGCCCGAGATGGCGCGGACGGGCTGGAGCTTGCTCGTCTGACACCTCCTGCGATCGTGTTCATCGACATCTTAATGCCTACGATGGATGGCTATGAGTTTGTAAGCGCCCTCCGCAGCCAACCTGGGCAATCTGCTCTGCCTGTGGTCTTTTGGACCGCCGCCTACCTCAAGCCAGCGGCCCTGGAGCTCGCACAGGAATGTGGTGTGCTTCACATCGCGAACAAGTCAGCGCTGCCCGACGAAATCTCCTGGCTGGTTGCGCAATGTCTCGGCCAGGGTTCTTCTGCACCATCACGGGAAGAGAGACTCATTCCGGTAGATCTGAAGGTTGCCGAAGATGCAGATCCACATAGGACTGTCGATCTACACACCTGCGTCGATCGTCTATCGGCACTCACCGAGCTCGGACGGGCGATGGCCAACCAAGGCAGTGTTCCATTGCTGCTCAAAGAACTCTGCGAAGGAGCACGATACTTGCTTGGAGCAAGAGTTGCTTTCGCCTTCACAATCGATTTCCATTTCAACCGGATGAATTTCACACATCTGAGCGGTACCTCCTCAGCCTTGCGACGCGAGGACATTGAAGGGATTTGCGCTCTCTGGCTGGAAAACCTAAGCCCACAAAATAGAACCGCCCGCGTGGGTGCGAATCACGAGGTGATGGTCCGGGCCTTCCAGGCCGTTCTTCCACGATGTACCAAGCCATACCTCGGCGCAGTCATGCTTAACCCTGTCGCCGGGACGGTAGGAGCGCTTGTCTTGGGGACGAAACTTGGACTGACAGATTTTAATGAGGAGGATGAACTCATCGCCAGCGCTGTCGCTGCCCAAGCGGGTGTGGCTTATCAGAACCTGGCAAGTGGAGCAGAGCTGGAGGAGAGTCTGGCCAAACTTCAGGCCGAGATCGCGGTTCGCAGGATGGCACAGTCTGAATTGCACGCTGCTGAGGCGGACTACAGGTGCAGCATTCAAACTGCTCCCTATGGTATCTATCGAGCTGATCTCAACGGAAAGCTGTTGATAGTCAACCGCGTCATGGCCGAAATGCTTGGATACGACTCTGAGCAGGAAGTTGTCGAGCTCCAGACCACGGAGGAGATCTTTTGCGAACAAGATGAGCGGCAGCGGCTGCTCGCACGCTACATAGCGCGAAGCCTTGTGATGAACGTCGAGGTGAAATGGAAACAGAAGTGTGGCGCTCAACTTAGCGTCAAACTTAACGGCTGGCCCAAGTTTGGTCACGACGGGAAGTTGATCTGGTATGAAGTCTTTGTGGAGAACCTGACCGCCCAGCGGAAATTGGAGCTACAAGTGCAGCAAGCACAAAGGATGGAAGCCGTGGGTCAGCTTGCGGGGGGAGTCGCTCACGATTTCAACAACTTGCTAATGATAATTTCCGGCTATGCAGGGCTAATACAGTCCGAAGACTTCGAGAAGAGTGCAGTCCTTGAGCGTGTGGGGCGCATCGCGCAAGCGGCGCAAAAGGCTGCTTCTGTCTCCAAACAGCTACTGGCATTTAGCCGCATGCAGCCCGAGCTATTGGGAGATGTGGATTTGAATTCTCTGCTAAAAGAACTGCAAAACGTAATACCGCGTCTGGTCGGAGAGAACATCCAATGCAGTATTAAATGCGCGCCGTCACTAGGACATGTCAGGGTGGACCGGAGCGAAATCGAGCAGGTGCTTCTCAACTTGGTGGTGAATGCACGTGACGCCATGCCTGACGGAGGCAGACTCACGATTGAAACCGCGCATGTTGACGTTGATGAGTCGTATGTACAGCAGCGTATCCAATTGACACCAGGTTCGTATGCGCGGATTACAGTTGGTGACACAGGAATAGGAATGGACGAAGCGACGAAGGCGCGCCTTTTCGAGCCATTCTTCACCACCAAAGAGCGCGGCCAAGGAACCGGGTTGGGGTTAACCATGGTTGAGGGAATTGTGAAACGGAGTGGGGGTGCCACATGGGTTTACAGCTTCCCCGGGGAGGGCAGCATATTCAAGATTTACTTGCCTATTATTGAAACAACCATGGAAGCGAGAGAGCCTCGATCGCAACCGGAGACAATCCCGACGGGCTCGGAAACAATCTTACTGGTCGCGGATGAGCACGGACTTCGCACCGCAGTTCGTGAATTCTTGCGGTCGACCGGCTACGAAGTGCTCGAAGCCTCCAATGGCATGGAAGCCTTACAAGTATGCGAAGGCCATCAAGGACGCATCGACATGCTGTTGACCGACTACATCATGCCCGGGCTTAGCGGGCCCCGGCTGGGCACCCTTGTGGTAAAGCAGCAGCCAACCCTCCGTATTATCTGTATGTCTGGTTATACCGACCGAATTACTCAAGTGCTGGACCCTTGTAACACCATAACCTACTTGCAGAAACCTTTCAGCCTTTCAATGCTTGCGCAAACCGTGCACCACGTCTTGACCGACAATCAACACCATTCCGCGTCCGCATAAGTTAGTCAACTGCTGGCTGGCGCGGGCTATAACTTTAGTTCGGAGTCTGCCGGGATGAGCGGACTACAATCGAAGATATGAGATATTACACCATCAAAGTGATGAGCGGCTTTGCCCTGTTCAAATGCCCGCTTTGTAAACACTCCGTCACCACACAGGACTTCAGCAGCCGGAACGGCAGCTGCCGCACCCAAGCGGCCAGAGCAATGAACGAGCACGCCACGGCTGCACATGGGTATCGGGCGGCCATGTCACCCGCGTGACACGCAGATGTGGCATGCCCGTCAATCTCGCATTTCGCCACAAGCGATGAAAGGCACGATGTTATGACGCCTGAGACGTATTACACAATCCGGCGCATTCAGTCACCCTGGGGATTTCTCCCCGGCGTGCTTTCGTTTGGATACTCCTAGTCGTGGAGAACGACGTTGAGAAGCGAACTGTGGACTTCAAGCTCACCGTTGTAGCGAACGAAGCCCAACTTCCGGAACTTATTCATGAAGAAGTTGACCCGCCCGCGCGTTGTGCCCACCATTTCTGCTAGAGCTTGCTGACTGATTTTGGGAATGGCAACTTCGGGCTTTCCGTCCTTGCCGAAGTGGGCAAGCAGGAGGAGAATGCGAGCAAGTCGCTTCTCGCTCGAATTGAAAAGCTGGTCAACCAAATCCTCTTCGTAACGGATGTTCCGCGTCAGCAAATAGGCCACGAACATGTCGGAAAACGCACGTTCCCGGTGAATGACTTCGATCATGGATTTCTTATCGACTCGCATCACCGTGCAATCGGTCACTGCGGTTGCGGAGCACAGGCGGAGAAGCTGGCCCGTAAGGCAGCCTTCTCCGAAGAAAGCGCCCTCGCCCAGAATGCCGATCGTGGCTTCCTTCCCGGCCACCGACACAACCGTGAGTCTTACCTTTCCTTTCTGTATGTAAAAAACAGAATCGGATGAGTCGCCCTGAGCAAAGATCGTCTGCGCCTTGGAAAAGGTTGTGAGTTTTCTGCCGCGGTCGATGGTTGAAAGGAATGTTCTAGGATCGAAGTCGCGGCGTTTCCTGGCCGCCGCCACGGGCGTCATGATGGCCCCCTCCTCAAAATCAGAAACTCAAAGTATCCCGAAGAGACCCAGTGTTCGGTAGATCCTAATTTTATTCGAGGTTGGCTTGTCAACGCCAATACTTTACTAGGAAAGAGAACAAACCAGGTTCAGTGTCTCGAAAATAGACAAACTGGTTGCCGGCGGAATACCGGCTGGTTTTTCGCGACCACGATCCGCAGGGCCCGGCCATCGTGCGTGATCGCTTTCACAAAATCGTAGCGCGAGGAGCTAGCGCTCAGAAGGCCGGTTAATCAGCCTACCGGTGATTTTGCGATACTTAGCCACACGGCTCCATCGCTATCAAACCTCTGGGCAGCGCCCGTGGCGTGGAGCCAGGGGCGATGAAACTTTCTGCAGGCGCCTCGAGTGTTCTGCTAGCCTAGTGTCATGCAGCAGCCCGTCAAAGAACGCATCGCAAAGTTGCGAGAAGAAATAGCGCAAATTAGTGAGGCGAACCGCCTGTACCTGCAGAGCAGCAAAAAGATACCTGGGGCAGCCGATCAAGAACGCCGCCTTCAAAGATTGCAAGAAATCCTAGACCAATTACTGTCCCTGACTGATTGGAAAAAGCCATGATACAGGCCGCGACAAAATTGGAGTTATTGGTGAAAGTGATCCATTCCTGCGCGGCCGGGAAAGTTTTGTAACTCACAGGCAAGGACGGCAGGCTGAGCAAAAACAGGCTGCCGTGGATTCGACGAAAACTGAAGCGAGGTCTGGGTAGGACGCCTTGTTCGTCCCAGATCTGTCGCAGTAATCGGCGCGACCGAGCGGCCCGGCACTGTGGGCCAAGTTAAGGCTAAGTTGCCGCTCACACTCTCCCCGTTCCTGAGGCCGCCAAGCTCGGAGACCGCATTGTCCACATGCGCGACTATGCGTGACCAAGACAATCTTTCCGGCACAGTGACAATTCGAGGGGGGGGCGGCGAAGCCTTGGTCCATTCTTGGCCCGTATTTCGGGCTATTGCGCCTTGACCGATTGGCCAATGGATTGCTCTAGTAAGCATGGAATGGACTGCTTGTCAGCGCAATGGGGCCGCTCGAGCGGAAAACCCATGGCAAGGGGGTACGAGTTACGACCAGCGCGCCGGCAATTTAAGGAGGGCCATGAAGGCTACCCAACCGTTGAGACCTCTCGTTCGCATCGCCGTGGCTGATGACAATCCTCTACGATTTATAGGTTTGCGCGCTCTCCTGGGATCGGGGTCAGAATTTGAACTGAGTTCCGTCTCTCCTGCCGAAATCAAAACCCGGAGCGATGTTGACATTTTGCTGCTGTGGAACTACACCGGCAAGAACGTTTTCGAGGTAATGGCTGGGTTGCGAGCCCGGAATCTGGAACTACCGATTGTGGTGACGGGAAACCATATGGACGACGAGGCCATGTACAGGGCCATAACGTATGGGGCAAAGGGCTGCATTGAGGAGGGAGCATCCGGGGCGGAGTTTGTGCGGGCGTTTCGAGCCGTACACGAAGGCTCGGTCTGGCTTCCTCGGAAAGTGCTCTCTATGTTCGTCGAGCGGAACGATACCGTCGACGGACGCTGCCTTCGGCCTCGCCAACGAATCCTTACCCACCGCGAAAAAGAAGTCCTGGAGTTGCTGGTGGCCGGACGCTCCAACAAAGAGATTGGCACTCCTTTGGGCATTGAGGAACGCACGGTCAAGGCGCACGTAGCGAAGATGATGCGCAAAGTCGGAGTGCAGAACCGAATCGCGCTCTCGGTGCACGCCATCACTCATTCTCTTCTTTCTCTGAGCTAGGGCGGGACCCGCTGCCCTTGGCCCCTCACCCAACCCGGTGTTTACTCGCTCGTTATTATGGGGTCCGGTTTCACAATGTGCTACCTCCTATTCCAAAGGTCGGAGGAACGTTCTTGTATTCAAGGGGAATCAACTGGAGAAGGTTAGAAGACTTAACAGCGACATTGGAATACATAACACGCATTTAACTAAGGAATGACTTGCATCTTCCGGCAATTCTACATTTTCGCAAACGCCTATAACGAAAGGATCTCTTTATGAATCGAAGGCAACAATCCAAGAAACCACCAATCCGCGTTGTCGTAGTCGATAGCGACCCTCTGAGATTTGTCGGCTTCCGTGCGCTTCTTGAGTCAGAGCGGGATATCGAGCTTATCTATGCCTCGGTTTCCGATCTTAATCGCCTTGAGAAAATTGATGTCATCCTATTGAGTAACCCGGGAAACAACAACTCGTTTGATGATGTAGCCAGACTGAAGGCAACTTACCCAGACTTGCAGATCATTGCGATAGGTTCGGGAATGCGCGAGGAAACCATTCTAACTGCCCTTGCGTCGGGCGCCAGGGGTTATGTGAGTGAGGCTGCTTCATCGGCAGAGTTTATTCGCGCCATCCGTGTAGTGAGTCAAGGCTCGTTGTGGGTTTCCCGTTGGGTGCTATCGATGTTTGTTGAACGAGCCACCCGCGCAGCGGGAGGTCTTTTCTTCGGCGGCCGTGTGGTTTTGACGCCGCGCGAAAGAGAAGTCCTGGAAATGCTTGTGGAGGGTAGGTCCAACAAAGAAATCGGGGGGCCGTTGGGCATTGAGGTTCGCACCGTCAAAGCCCACGTCGCAAAGCTGATGCGCAAGGTGGGGGTACGGAACCGCATCGCGCTTTCGACCTACGCGATTGTGCATTCGCTCGTTTGCTCAGGACCGGGCAAACTTGCAGAGAGCCAATAAACCACCAACACAGGTGCGAGACACAACCGCGGGTTAAGGAGCGGCAACGCCACATCAAGCATTCAAGTCCACCCGACGGACGAGGATCATCACTAGTAATCCGCGGGCTCGACAGGTTCGCTCTGTCGTTTTCCAGAAATCATGGCTCGGGCGAGGAGTGGTTCATCGCTCGTGAGGCCACCCTCTTTCAAGGACGGTTCGAGACTCAGGCTTCGAGGTTCCTTGCTGGGGTACCGTTACGATGAGGAAGTGTCGCTTCTTCTGCCCAAACTGGCTCCTTCCGGATGTTACTCCGAGGGTTCAGGGCGCATGCTTTTGGCCCGGTCGAGGGCTTCGGCCACGCTAACGCAAACATTCTGCGGTCCGAGATGGCCGTGAAGTCCCGCCTCTTGCATACGCTTCGCGGGTTGTTCTCTGGCTCCGCAAAGGATGAGTTTTCGTCCAGACTCGTGGACTTGGTCAGCGAATTTCTCCAATGCCTGGAGGCCTGTGGAATCGATGGCAGTCATGTTCCGGAGCCTGAGGATAACGATGGGTGGAAGCTCGTGCAGACGGGAAACAATCGCCTCGAGTTTGTCTGTTGCACCGAAGAGGAAGGGACCATGGATTCTGAAGATGCTGACGTAGGAGGGGATTTCTTTGTGCTGCAAGATGTGAGCGTGACCCTCTCGAATGTATTCTGCCGTCACTTCTGATACGGTGGTGGTTTGCGTGACCTTGCGTATGTACACGAACGCAGCCAGAATCATTCCCGCCTCCACGGCCACGGTCAGATCGGCCAAGACCGTAAGAAGAAAGGTCACCAGCCAGGTCCCAATCTCGAACCGGGATAATTTCAAGAGTTCAGGAATCTCGCACCATTCGCCCATGTTATAGGACACGACCAAGAGAATGGCCGCAAGAACCGACAGCGGAATAAATCGAGCAAGCGGTGCGGCAAAGACAACAATCGCCAGAAGAGTCAGCGAGTGGATCATCCCGGCTACCGGAGTCTTGGCACCAGACCGGATATTGGTAGCCGTGCGAGCGATGGCTCCCGTAGCAGGGAGCCCGCCGAAGAGTGGAGACACAATGTTGGCAATCCCCTGGCCCACGAGTTCGACGTTTGGGTTGTGCTTATCTCCGCTCATGCGGTCGGAAACCACTGCGGACATCAGGGATTCAATTGCGCCCAGCATAGCGACCGTGATCGCCGGTGATATTAGCGGTCGTAGCAGGTCCAAACGAAAATGCGGAATCTTAAGCGTTGGGAATCCCGACGGTATACCACCAAATCGGGTGCCAATCGTAGCCACAGGAAGTTTGAAGATGACAACCGTCGCTGTCCCCAGGAACAAAGCAACGATGTAACCGGGGACTTTCTTCACGAAGACCATGAAGAGAATGATCACCAGGAGCGCGCTAACCCCCAGGGACGTTTCCAGTGGGGAAAACGATGAAAAGTTGCGAGCCAGGGTTAAAATGCGCGACGCAAAGTCACCCGGAACCTTGTCCACCTTCAGCCCAAAAAAATCCTTGATTTGAGTGCTGGCAATAATGACGGCAATGCCATTCGTGAAACCAACGACTACTGGGCGCGGGATGAACTTGACCGCTGTGCCCAAACCGGTCACTCCCAAAATCAACAGGAGAACGCCGGCCATCAGGGTGCACATGAACAGCCCCTCGATACCGTATCTCGCAACAATTCCAAATACGACGACCACAAATGCCCCGGTGGGACCGCCGATCTGCGTGGAAGAGCCTCCAAAAGCAGAGATCGCGAAACCAGCGACGATAGCGCAATACAAACCCGCTTGCGGTGGAACGCCCGACGCGATCGCGAAGGCCATCGCCAAAGGGAGGGCGACTAGGCCGACGGTAATTCCCGCGAGAAGATCTGAAACGAACAGACGTGGCGTATAAGATTTTAGACAGACGACAGATTTCGGAAGCCAATTATCCATCTTGTATTTCCCCAGACGAACGCCATACCTCTACTATCGATTAGAGTCTACTGGCAGTGCCCCAATCGACGCACTTTACTAAAATTGGCGAGGTGGCCACAAGAAAGGGGGAGAGATGGACGGCCCATCAAGGGAAGAGGCAACTGCGGATGACAACGTAGTGGGAACTACCTCAAATCCGAAGAGAGGATGGGGTTACAAGAACTACCGAGCACCATCTGGCGCACCAGCAGGTGGTGGTAGTTCAGCGTTCGCCGTCGGTCCCGAGGCGGGCTCAATCTATGTGGCACTCCGGCAGGAAATCGCAGAGCGGCACATGCTTGGCTGTATCGAATGGCCTTTGTTCAGGCCCAGTGAACCACAACAAACAGCACGGCGGCAGCCGCTAGCACGACCTTCAGTAGCGACTTCCACTTGTCTACGAACACGTTTCGCATGTGATCCATCCTTTCTGAGACAAATGGGCCATGGGCAGCTTTTGTCTATTTAGTCCTTCGCCAGCCATGCCAGAGCCTCCTCGCGAGTCTTGGAAATGTGAAAGTCACGACGGGAGAATCTGATCAGGTTCTCAGAGAAGCCCTGAGGAAGGTTCTCCGCGCCCGCCCATGCGGATTTCTTGACATAGGGCTTGTCAAAGACGGCGGTTTCTTTGATGACCCGAATGGCTTCCTGGTCAAAGGATGCTCCCGTGAAATCGGTAAGTATCAAGACTGAGCCCCGCGGGCGGGTAGTCACAAGCTCTGGAACTGCCCGGAAAATCCTTTCGACCTCGGCAGCCGGGCACTTCGATACGTCTATTAGAAGAATCTGCTTAGCATGATGGGTGATGAACCGCAGGCGGTCGGTCACGGATGAACGTTGAGTGGGAGCGGCGCACTCCTTGGCGCGGGGCGCCTCATTGACCGCAAGCGATCGACACGCTTCGTTATCTCGCGAGAGTTTCATGTCTCGTATCACTGAGTCCATGCTACGCCGACAAACGATACTCGCGGCGCACCCTAGGTCAATGACCTGTCAATGCCTCTTGAGAAGGCCTCTGAAGAATGCGATTGCAGGGTGTGGGAAGCTCTTGGTCTCACGATGCCCCCTCAGCCCATCCGCCACCTTCCCCGCCAGATAAGAGTTTCCTAACCAGATTTCAGACACTACCGGAAGTCCAGCATGTCTTGAAAACACGCATGGGGCCAGACTTCGGACGATAGTTCTCCTGGCTCAACTGACCAATCTCCCGTAAGGCACAGCCGGGCCATCACTTAGCGAGGCAGTGGAACTGGTGCTCCACTTGCACTTCTACATTCGTAGCCGGTGGGCGTTACTACAACGAAGCGTCTGATGTTCGCTGGACATCGGCACATCCCAGGGTGTCTTACTCAGGCTACCAGCGCAGAGCCACCAGATAGTACACACCAGAAATCAAATCTAAGGACAGAACGGCTGGCATGAAAACAAAGGCACATGGAATTCTGAGCGTCGCGACACTCTCAGCTTGCGCAGCAGATCAGCGGGCGAGCGTCCCTACAACCGGCGAACCGCCGTCAGCCATTACCAAAGCAGCCGGGGCAAACTACGCCAACTTTCCCACAACGTTTGAGGGCAACGTGGGGCGGACGCATCCTCGAGTGAAGTTTCTCCCGCGTTGCGCGCTGCTTGCCCTGCTGTTCGCGCCCGCTTTTAGTTGGGCGCAGAATGCCACTCCCAGTTCCAAGGATCGCGATCAGGAACCCATCACTCAACTGGTCGAGCAGTTCAAACAACTGCAACAGCAAAACCGTGATCTGGAGGAACGCATCAGGATTCTAGAGGGTAAGCAGCTGCAGGCCTCACCTGTGGCCGAAGCCAGTCCCACCTTGCCACCCGCGCCGCCACAACCTGAGGAACAAACTCCGGCACCCCCGGTACCGTCTGCCACGCCTCATGATTGGCACGAGGTTCGAGGCATCCAGTGGCGGGGCTTCGGAGAGGTCGACTACAAGGTTCTCAACCAGCGCCAGCCGGAACTGGGAACTTATGGGTTCGTCCCGGGTTCGGCGGGGAACTTCTATACCGGCGACTTTGGTCTGTTCCTCGCTTCAAGACTTACTGACAAAGCGAGCGTGCTTTCCGAGATTGTTTTCGAGGAAGGCGACGCGCAAAGCTACATCGTAGATCTGCGCAGGATGTTGCTCAAGTACGACTACAACGACCACTTGAAGATGTCCTTTGGCCGTTACCAGACCAACATCGGGTATTACAACTGGGCGTTTCGCAGCGCGGCATGGCTGCAAACTACCGCGGATCGTCCGCTGGTTATGGAATATGCCAGCAATGGCGGTCTGCTCCCCACTCAAGCAAACGGCGTCTCCGTGACTGGCGCGATTCCTTCGGGGAAGCTGGGCCTGAACTACGTTGCTGAATACGGATCCTCTGACACCATTCGGCCTGACCTCAACGGCGACGGCTTAAAGACCGACGAGAACAACGGCAACCAGACCAACGTCGGACTCTTCGCCAGGCCCAACGAGCTGCCCGGACTGCAAATCGGAGCCTCCTACTACCATGACCAGATCAGCGATAACCTCCTGAACGTGCTTTCCGGCGCTGCGGTTCCTCCGCCTCCGGGTAGTCCGGGGCCGTCTGCCAGGTATGGCCAGACGATCGTCAACGCCTACGCAGTTTATGTGGCTCACGGCATTGAATTTCTGAACGAAGGGTTTCTGATCCGGCACACCCTTCTGGGTGGCTCACCCTACTTCGACACACCAGCCTTTTATTCGCAGTTCTCCAAACAGCTCGGACCGGTACGGCCATTTTTCCGTTATCAGTATGTGAACGCCAGCCCAAACAATCCGATCTACGACGATGTTAGCCTGCGCTACGGGCCTTCTTTCGGCGCTCGCTACGATCTGAACGGCTACATCGCCTTTACGGCCCAGCTCGACCACACCGTTCGCCGCGGCGAGCCGGACCTGAACGGCCTGCAACTGCAGTGGGAGTTTACCTTTTGAGGCGAGAGGACAGCATGCGCGTACAAGCAATAGTTACTCTGGTTCTCCTGGGACTGGCCACTCTCCCCCTCGCCATGCCAGCCACAGCTCAGGCCAATGACGTGGCTGTGGTCGTAAACTCTGGCAATCCAACCACCAATATCAAACGGCCAGGCCTGCGGAACATGTTCGCTGGCGCCAACCGCTCATGGCCTGGCGGCCAGCCCATCAAGCTCATCACGCGCGGTCCGGGATGCCCGGAACGGCTTGCCTTGCTGAAACTCCTGGCAATGTCGGAAATCGAGTACAGGCAGTATTGGGTCGCCCGGGTATTTCGTGGCGACACCGATGCCGAACCTTTGACCGTTCCCTCTGTGGGGATGCAGAAGGAGGCCCTGGCATCTTTTCCCGGGGCCATCACTCTGGTAAATGTCCGGGACCTCAAGCCGGGAATGAAAGTCATCAAAGTCGACGGTCTGCTGCCGGGCGCGGCCGGCTACACGCTCCACTGAAAATCGCAGAGTTATTTTGGAATTCAATTCCTACTGTCTAGCAGCCCCACAAGCCCGATTAGCGTTCCTCCATGCTCCCACTCTTGCCTGTTTGTTGCCACGGGGCGAGATCAGATTTCGCAGAAACTCCATTGCCTGCGCGGAAATCGAGCTACCCTATGAGCTTGCGGTCGGAGTCGACATCGTCGCTAGGTCACTCCTAGTCCGCCGGCGCCTGCAGCGTTTTTACCAGCCAGGGAATAATGACCTGCTTGAATATCAGGGGATCGGGCCACACGCCAACCTGCCGTCCGAGATGTCCTCCGTGAGGATTAATCCAGGCTTCTTTCGGCACGTCACCTTTGCTCAGCAGCAGATACTCGTCGTCGATGGGAACCTGAGTGTCGAGCACTCCCGCGAGAATGAGCATGGGCGCCATCGGCTTGCCCAGCAGTCCCTGGCGCACCAGCGACATCCTGGGCAGATACTCGCCCATTTCATCCAGCGTGTGCACACCGTCCAGAATGTTCATGAGCGCGGGCACTTGATCGAATAAATATTCGCGATTCCCCAGCAGCGAGTTCATCAGAAAATCTCTCTGGAAAAACTTGTCCACCGGCGGAGACTGCGCGCTGGCGCCGCGCAGCCGGGCGTGCTCGACGATTGCCATCTTCGTGGCCCAGTACGCACCCCAACTCACGCCGTGCATGGCGATGCGGTTCTTATCGATCTCTGGGCGCGACTGGGCGTAGTCGAGCACGCGCGAGAGCATACGCTCGGAGGTTTCGCTGACCTTGATCGGCGCTTGCCCAGTCCCGGGGCCATCCACCGCCAGAAAACCGATTCCGAAGGGAAGGATCGCGCCGAAGCTTTCTGTCAGGTCCTCTTTGCGGCTGTCCAAGCCATTCACTGCAATCACCAGGGGCACCGGACCTTTCGTAGTTTTCGGCAGCCGCAGGTAGCCAATGATTTCCTTGCCTTCGAAAGGAATGTGCACGACCTCGAGCGGCGGATCGAAGAAGCGCGCATGCGCCAGAAACGCTTCAATGGCTCTTTCATACGAGCGCTGCTTGCCTGGGGACGCCGGAATGGGCCAGCGTCCGAACGAGTAAAGCCGCCACGCCCGGATGTAGTCAGCATTCGCTTTGGCGGGATCAGCCTTGTCCAACAACTTCGCTTCATTGAAGTAGCGATCGGCGACGTGCATGAATCCCGCGGCCCACTCGTCTTTGTCGCTGGTGTGGATGCTCTCGAAGGCTTCTCTCACATCGCCGGGATCAAGCCCGATCAGCGGGTATTGGCCAACCTCGGCGCGGTGGATGGCCTCGGCCTTGATCTCGTCGATGGTGCGCTCGTAGTGTTCCTCTTTTTGAGCAGAAGCAGTGGACTGAACAGCAGCGGCGCTCGAAACGAGCGCAAAGAGTACCAACCAGACGGCTGCGAAGGAAAACTGCCTTCTTCTATTCATTGCCTGGCCCATTCCTTCTGCCTCGAGACTCGCGAGAGCCATCTACGAAGAAAGGCCGGACGGGATTGCGCCCGGCCTTCCTGTTCAAGCCTGACCGCGTGTCTAGAATGTGAACTTCAGACCTAACTGTACGGCACGGCTGCCGCCCGATCCGATAACCGGGTTGGCTGCGGCCACGTCCGGCGTGGCACAACCACAGCCAAACGGTTGCACCGAAGGATCGTTCAAGCCGTAACCGTTCTGACCTCCATACGGATTGGCGAAGTTTGGATGGTTGAGAACGTTGAAGAACTCGGCCCGGAACTGGGCGCGGACACGTTCGCCCAAGTGCCAGTTCTTGGCAATCGAGAAATCGAAGTCCCTGAAGCCGGAGTCGGGGAACATGTTTCGTGACATGTTGCCGAATTGCCCCAGCGGCGGTGGAATCATGATGGAGTTACCCTGGGCGTAGCAGCCGAACAAGTTCAGAGAAGCGGTGGCTGGGCCGGCGGTTCCTCCGTCCACGGCTAATGCCTGGGCCGCACAGTTCGAGTTCGTGGCGCCGGAAAAATACGGAATCGGCGTTGGGCCTGACTTGAAGTCGGAGGGCTTGCCGTAAAAGCTCCAACGGATGGGAGCGGTGGCTGGCGGGCTCACGGGGAGCGAACCGGTGCCGCTGGCATCGGTTCCCAGATCAATCGGTCCCCAGAATTGCGGGCTCTGCAGCGTCACGATTGAATTCAGCTCCCAGCCCTCCAGCATCTGCCCAAAGCCTTTCCGTCCGGGGATGGCGTAGGTGAGCGAGAGCGTCAGGCGTTGTCGAATGTCAAAGTCGCTGTTCCCGTATTCCCGGCCGACGTTGTAAGAGTCCTCGGGCAGGCCGGCGCCATAGCCAAAGTCCCAGTTCGCACCTACGTCGTCGAGTGCATGGGAGAATGTGTAACCCGCCACCATGCTCAGGCCGTGGAAGTTGCGCGAGTTCAACGTGACCTGCAGCCCGTCATAGTTTGACCGGTAGACGTTTGCCATCTGGAAAATATTGCTCAGGTAGGGGAACTTCGTCGTGAACGGCCGGTTCGCTTCTTCGCCTCCAGTGCTGTCGGGCGCGCAGTTGACCGGATCGGTGTAGCCTGAGGCGATACAGGCAGTGATGGCTGCCGCGGGCCAGCCCGAGCCCACCGGCGGCTGGTTGATGTCCCGAATTCCTGTCAGGTTCGAGCCGTGATTGGCCACGTAGGCAACTTCCAAAGAAAGATTCGGCGTGAACGCGTGTTGCAGGTTCAGAGTCCAGTTCCAGACGTAGGGAGTGGTGATGTTGCGATCCACGCTCATGATGGGGCAGGGATTGTTGAAGCAATTGAGCGTGGTGCCGCTGAGGTTCCCATAGAGCGGCACACCACTATCCCATTGAGGAAGGAGGGGCGGGATTGCCAGATTGCCGGCGGTGATCGTGCCTCCCGCAGTGCCGCCTGCGGCAGTTATGATGGCCCCGGTGGGAACGTTGGACAAGCCGAAGGCGTTGTTGAAAGCGAGCAGCGATTCCCAATTCACCGTCTCATACATCAGGCTGCCTCCACCTCTTAACACCGTATTCCCTTTCCCCGTCACGTCCCAGGCAAAGCCGAAGCGCGGGCCAAAGTCCTTCGGATCGGGGTTGTAGGGACCGCTGACGCCGTTCATCCCGGCCTGAATTAATCCAGTGGCTGAATTGGGATCGAAGTTGCCCAGCAGATTGTGGGCTTCCTTCATCACCGAATTGAACTCATAGCGTAGCCCGTAATTGATCGTCAGGCTCTTGGTCGCGCGCCAGTCGTCCTGGAGGAAGGCCCCGTAAGCCCAGTTGTGGATTTGCCGGGTAGGATCGCCAACTTGTACCGATGCCTTGAAGGGGTCCCCCGCAAAGAAATCTTCCAACGCCGAGGAATTGGCGAGGGCAACGCCGCCCAGAAAGGTGATACTGCCTCTGGCATTGCCAAAAGCGCCGCCGCTGACCCCGTCACGGTGCAGTTCGCCACCGAATTTGAAGGCGTGCTTCCCGACGGTATAAGAGACATGGTCGATGAACTGGGTGATCGAGTCAGGTCCCTGAAATTTTGGCCACTTGAAGGCGCCCAAGCCGGGGACGAAGGCTCCGGCGAAACCGATGCGCGGCAGTCCCCCCGTGAAAGGACCGCTCACGCCCGTGTCCAGACCGTAACTGGACGCTGGCGTATTTAAATCGCCGGGCAGCGTGGGCTGGTACAGGCGGTTGTAGCCTACTCTGGTCTCATTCACCCATCGCGCATTAGGGACCCAAATCCAGTTTCCTCCGAGCACCTGGGCGCGCGTGTGAATATCGGATCGCCACTTGGATTGCAACTCCGGAAAATCTTCGACTGTTCCCGAGTTATTGCCGAAGAAATACATGCCGCTGATGGTGTTACGTTGATTCAGGTTGTAATCCACCTTGCCAATCGCATTGTCGACGCCAACATCGTTCGGGAACCCCTGCACAACGTTGATGCTCTGGCTGTTGTTGGTGGGGAAGCCCGTGCCGGCGCAAGTCACCGTGGCGGTAACCCCGGCGCCACTTACCGTGCATCCCGAGATCAGCAGGCTGGCCGCACTGATCGGAACGTTGTTTGCCAGCAGATCATCAATTGCATTCGGAATGCTGCCTCCACAATCGTTCGAAACGAGAGCGGCGGAAGTGCAGGTCGGCGCGGACCCGGGAGGAAGTAACAGCGAAGCCATCGACGGCGTCGTGACGCTATAGGAGTTTCCGACATCGTAGCGCTGGCCCTCGTAGGCGCCAAAGAAGAAAGCTTTGTCCTTGATGATCGCACCGCCAAGGCTGCCGCCAAACTGTTCCAGGGTTCGTGGATTTTTCGGGGCGGGAGAATCATTGAAATAATTGCGCGCGTCCATCGCTCCATCGCGGCCAAACGCAAACGCGGTGCCGTGGAGCGTGTTTGTGCCCGATTTCAGGCCGACGTTGACGATCGCTCCCGGCTTCCAGCCGTACTCCGCCGGAGGATTCTCCTGCACGTTGAATTCCTGGATTGCATCAATGGGCAGGATGGTCGCGGAATCTCCTGCGATGCCGGCGCCGTTGATGATGCCCTGACCGGAAAAGGGTTCGCTGTTGAACAAACCCTCCACGAAGTATGCATTGTCCTCGGCGCGCAGCCCGTTAGTGCTGGTGGTGGAGAATCCCCCGCCGGGATAACGCATCACTCCGGGGCGGAGTTGCAAAAGGTTTTCATAATTGCGGCCGTTCAGAGGAAGGTCGTTGATTTCCTGATTGCTCAACGTTCCTCCCAGAGTTGCGGACGTTGTATTGACCAGAGGAACGTCTTCGTTGACGGTGACGACTTCAGAAACGTTACCCGGCTGAAGGGTAAAATCGGCGCGAACGTCGGTCGCAACCTCGATCGCGATGTTAGGGCGCTCTACCGACTTGAAGCCCTTGGCCTCGACGCGAATCTTGTAGGTTCCTGGGATCAGATCCGGCGCAACGTAGTCCCCCGAGGCGTCGGTGGTGAGGCTTCGCGAAGTACCGTGCTCCATGTCGGTGACTACCACGGTTGCGCCCGCGACCGAAGCTCCACTCTGGTCGATGATGCTGCCCAGAACACGCCCGGCGGTGGACTGGGCGAGCGCGGGCAGACTCATCAGACTCAAGGCAAGAACAAGAAGAACGATCCGGGTAGCCGCTGTCACCTCGTGACCCGCGGACATGGTGGTGCTTCGGAATGTCATCGGAACCTCCTCCGTTGTTATGGTCCGACAGCCATACCATCGCTGCCCGAATGAAGTCAAGCGAATTCGCCGGTACACCCGCCTTCGTCCCACTTAGCAGGAGCCTGGCTAAATAATCCTTGAGAGGAGATTTTCCTGATAAATGCAGGGATGAGGTCAAGCTTGAGAAGGACTTGCATTCCACTCACGAGCAGTGGTATGGTCCTAGCGATCATACCACCATACCGAAGGACCGCAATATGCTCTGCGCCGCAGAAACACCTCCGCAAGCTCTGGACCTACGGTATAGTAGCCATACCTTAGTCAGTCCCCCCCGGCTGGCTCGTGCGGGAGAAAACCCTGTGTACAAAGTTATCCGAACCTCTCGGCTGTACGAGCAAATCGTCCAGCAGATCGAGGAATCTGTCCTCAATGGCTCACTGAAACCCGGCGATCAACTTCCAGCCGAACGTGATTTGGCGCAGCGCCTCGGCGTCAGCCGCACGGCCGTGCGCGAAGCGGTCAAGACGCTGCGCGAAAAAGGCCTGGTCGAAGCCTACTCCGGCCGCGGCACCTTCATCACCGACGGAACTTCGCAGGCGGCGCGCCAATCCTTCGACCTCATGGTGAAGATCGGTCAGCAGGAGGGCTCGCCGCATCTAGCAGAGCTGCGCTTGATCCTGGAGCCGGGAATCGCCGCTCTGGCCGCGGCACGCGTCCACGAGGACGATCTCGCGGCTATGCGCGAGGCCGTCGCCGTGATGGACCGCGCTCAGAAAGACCCCGCGGCCTACATCGAGGCCGACCTCGACTTCCACCTGGCGCTCGCAGAGGCGGTGGCGAATCCGTTGATTCTTTCTTTAATCGATTCCATCGTCGGACTGCTGCGCGAGCAACGCATAAGAATCTTCAACGTCGAAGGCGGACCGCAGCGCGGGCAAGTACACCATAAACGGATTCTGGATGCCATGGAACGCCGCGATCCGGAAATGGCTCGCGCAGCGATGCGTGCCCATCTCGAGCAAGTGCGCCAGGACTCGCAAGTTTCTTCGGGCGGCAAGTCTTCCGCGAAACATGTGCCGGCTGGTTCCAGAATCACTGCATAACCAATTCCATAATCACTGCGCCGCAGGCTTGTCGTATAGGCAGTAGGTTCGGAGGTTCGGGGCGGATGGCGAGACTCGGATTCATCGGGTTGGGAGTCATGGGCAGCCAGATGGTAAACCGGCTGCTCAGCAAGGGTCACGCCGTCACCGGCTACAACCGCACGCGCGCCAAGGCGCAGTGGCTGGTTGAAAAAGGGATGCAGTGGGCCGATTCGCCGCGCGCAATCGCTAGCGCTTCCGACTTCACCTTCGCCATGGTGACCAACTCGGCCGCCATCGCTGCCATCACGGAAGGTCCCGATGGGCTCCTAGCGGGCCTGACCGCAGGCAAGACTTTCATCGACATGAGTACCGTGAGTCCCACCGTGAGCCGCGCGCTGGCGGCGAAGGTGCGCGAAAAAGGCGCGGATATGGTTGACTCGCCAGTCTCCGGCAGCGTGATCACGCTGCAGGAAGGGAAGCTCTCGGTAATGGTGGGCGGGCGCAGCGAAACCTTCGAAAAAGTGAAGCCGCTGCTTCTCGACATTGGGCCCAAGGTAACGTACGTCGGCGACAACGGTCTGGCCCTGGCGATGAAGATCGCGGTGAACCTGAGTCTCGCAGTCCAGATGCTGGCGTTTTCCGAAGGAGTATTGCTGGCCGAGAAAAGCGGCATCGCACGCGAAACCGCGGTCGATGTGCTCACTCACAGTGCGGTGGCGTCGCCCATGATTCAATACCGCGGACCCTTCGTTTTACAGCAGCCGCCGGAGGCCTGGTTCGATGTCAACATGATGCAGAAGGATATGGTCCTGGCGCTGGATCTGGGCCGCCAGCTCGACGTGCCTCTGCCCACCACTGCCGTTAGCAATGAGATTCTGACCGCCGCGCGCGGCATGGGTTGGACGAAATACGATTTCGCCTGCATGTTCGATGTGTTGGCCGCGATGTCAGGAGTGACGACTCCGGTCACTGCGGGAGGCAAAAAGAAGTGACGACTGCCACCTCCAATCCGGAAGCCGGGCGCGAAACTGCCACGGAAAAGGAAAAGTGGCTCCGCGCCTACCGCCAGATGGTGAGCATCCGCCTGTTTGAAGAGCAGGTGAACGAGGTTTACACCCGCGCGCTCATGCCCGGACTGGCACACTTGTACAGCGGCGAAGAAGCGGTCGCGGTGGGAATTTGTGAAGCGCTGCGCATTGACGACTACATCACCAGCACACACCGCGGCCACGGACACTGCCTGGCCAAGGGCGCGTCCCCGGACCGCATGTTCGCGGAGTTGTTAGGAAAAGAAGCCGGCTATTGCCGCGGCAAAGGTGGATCGATGCACATCGCCGATCCCGCAACCGGCAACCTCGGCGCCAACGCGATTGTCGGCGGTAGCGTGGGTATCGCCACGGGCGCCGCTTTTTCTGCCAAAACTTTGGGCACCGATCGCGTCGCAGTCTGCTTCTTCGGAGAAGGTGCGCTCGGCCAGGGATCGCTCTACGAAGTGATGAACCTGGCGCAGTTGTGGAAGCTGCCTGTGATCTACGTCTGCGAAAACAATCAATACAACGAGTACACGCATTACACAGAGACCACGGCGGGCAGCATTCTCGGCCGTGCCACTGCTTTCGGCATCGAGGCCGTGAGAGTGGACGGCCAGGACGTGCGCGCGGTTCATGAAGTTGCGGCGCGGCTCGTGAAACGAGCGCGTGCTGGAACCGGACCTGCATTTCTGCAATGCGATACCTATCGTTACGGCGGGCATCACGTCGGAGACATCAATCGCGAGTATTACCGTTCCAAGCAGGAGGAGCAGCTTTGGAAGGCGGACCGCGATCCCATCAAGGTTTTGTCGAAGTGGTTGCTCGATCAAGGTTACGCGGACGCTGCCTCCCTCGACCGGATTACCTCTGAGGTGCGCGCGACCATGGAAGCGGCCGTGAAGTTCGCCATTGCCGCTCCTTATCCCAGCGTCGATGAAGTGGAGAAGCACGTCTATGCCTGATCGAGAACTCACATTTGCGCAGGCGGTGCGCGAGGCGCTGGCCGAGGAAATGCGCCGCGACTCCCACGTCTGCATCTTCGGCGAGGATGTCGCCGAAGCAGGCACTCCATTCAAGGTTCTCTCTGGATTAGTCGAAGAGTTCGGCGCCGGCCGCGTGGTCGACACTCCCATCTCCGAAGCTGGATTCACGGGCGTGGCCGTGGGCGCAGCCATGACCGGTATGCGCCCTATCGTCGACATTATGTTCGGAGACTTCATCACCCTCACCATGGACCAGATGGTTAACCAGGCCGCCAAAGTTCATTACATGTCGGGGGGGCACTGGAAGGTTCCTATGGTCATGCGCACCACGCTGGGGGCGACGCGGCGCTCGGCGGCGCAGCATTCGCAGTCGCTGCACGCCTGGTTCAGCCACGTGCCGGGATTGAAAGTGGTCTTGCCCTCCACGCCCTACGACGCGAAAGGCCTGCTGAAGACGGCCATTCGCGATGAGAATCCCGTAGTCTTCTTCGAAGACAAGATGATGTACAAGTTGAAGGGCGCGGTTCCGGAAGAAGATTACACCATCCCGCTGGGCGTGGCCGATGTGAAGCGCGCCGGTGACGACATCACGCTGGTCGCCACCAGCAGCATGGTTCAAATCGCGCTGGGCGCGGCGATTCTGCTGGAGAAAGAAGGTATCAGTGCGGAGGTGGTCGATCCGCGCACCACGTGGCCACTGGATGAGAAAACTTTGATCGACTCGGCAAAGAAGACCTCTCGAGTGATTGTGCTCGATGAAGGCTACGGACGCTACGGTGTCACTTCGGAGCTTGCCGCCGTGATTGCCGAAGGTGCATTCTACGACCTGGACGCACCGGTAAGAAGAATGGGTGCAATGCACGTACCGATTCCATTCTCCCCACCGCTCGAGGATGCGACGGTGCCGACGGAACAGACGGTATTCGATGCGGCCAGGTCGATGTGCAAGCCGTCGTAGGCTCAGGCCTTGAGCTATGGGGCCCCTCAGGGAGCAGCAATCTATGAACAACGCGGCGACGATTTGTTTTTGACGTTTCTCTTCGTTGGCTCGATTCTCGCGATAAGAAGAACTACAGCGGGTTCAAGCTAGAAGCTAATAGCTAGAAGCTAGGAGCTGAATTATGGCACTAAAAACTCACGGAACCATGGCAGTCGATTGGGAGCAGCGCATCGACTTCGACCGCCTTCGCCGCGAACGTCTGGCTAAGGCGAAGGCTCTGCTGGCCAAGTCCGGGATGGGCGCGTTGCTCTGCTTCGACATGAATAATGTGCGCTATCTGACCTCGACGCACATTGGCTCGTGGGCGCAGGACAAGTGCAACCGCTTCACCCTACTGCCACAGAATGACGAGCCTATCCTGTGGGATTTCGGCTCCGCTGCCCGGCATCATCAACTGAATTGCCCATGGCTCGGCGATCGCTCCCGCCCGGGAATTTCGATGCTGCGCGGCGCCATGACGCCCGAGATGGGACGCGCCGAAGACGTGGCGAAAAAGATTCGCATTGAACTCGAAATGCGCGGCCTGCACAAGGAGCCGGTCGGCATCGACATCATCGAGCTGCCCGTTCTCTTCGCATTGCAGCGCGAGGGCATCCAGGTGGTCGACGGGCAGCAACTCATGTCGAATGCCCGCGTGATCAAGACGCAGGATGAAATTTCTCTCCTTAATACTTCCGCCATGATGGTCGATGCCGCCTACGATGAACTTTATCGTGCCATGAAGCCCGGCATGCGCGAAAACGAAGCGGTCGGCCTGGTCAGCAAGGTGCTCTACGATCTAGGCTCGGAATACGTAGAGGCAGTGAATGCGATTTCGGGCGAGCGCTGCAGCCCGCATCCGCACGTGTTCTCCGATCGCGTGCTGCGCCCCGGCGATCCCGTCTACTACGACATTCTCCATTCCTACATGGGATACCGCACCTGCTACTACCGCTGCTTCACCGTGGGCTTCGCTTCCCACGCCATGGTCGACGCCTACAAACGCTGCCGCGAGTATCTTGATGCGGCCATTGAACTGGTACGTCCAGGGCGCACCACCGCGGAGATCGCCGCGGTATGGCCGAAGGCGGAGGAATTCGGTTTCCCCAAAGAAGAATCCTGTTTCGCGCTTCAGTATGGTCACGGCATCGGGCTAGCCATCTGGGAGAAACCCGTGATCAGCCGCCTGGTTTCGTTCGATCATCCGGTCACGATCGAACCTGGCATGGTATTCGCTCTCGAAACTTTCTGGCCTTCGACCGACGGCTGGAGCGCGGCGCGCATTGAAGAAGAGATCGTCGTTACTCCGACGGGACACGAAGTGATTACACGCTTCCCAGCGGAAGAACTTCTGGTGGCGGGCGCGCATTATTTCACCGTGAACGGACCGCTGCCCACGACGAGAGAAACTGAAGCTCCGCCCAGCGAGCGCGTGATCGATATGATCGAAGCCAGCGCCAAGACCGAGCGAGTGGGAGTTTCGGACTGAAGGCCATAGTGCGAATGTTCGTTTGAGCCCTTCCCCGAATAAAAAACTATGGCCTTCAGCGTTGTCATGCCCGCCCTCGAGATGGCGCAGGAAACCGGCAAGCTCATCGCCTGGCGGAAAAAGGAAGGCGACCGCGTCACCAAGGGTGAGCCGCTGCTCGAAGTAGAAACCGATAAAGCCGTGCTCGAAGTGGAGGCGCCCGCCGACGGCATCCTCGCCGGAATCATAGCGACCGCCGGGGCCGACATTCCCGTGGGGCAGATCATCGCCTGGATCGTGGCTCCCGGCGAAAAGCCTCCCGTGGAAAACGAGTCTGCAACCTCGGCATCGACGGCGCGAGGGAAGTCGGAGTCTTACCCGGCGCCTATTGCGGCGAGCGCTCCTGAGCCTTCCACCCTTCCGGGCGCGAAGATTTCTCAGAAAGCGCGGCGTCTCGCCAGCGACCGCGGCGTCAATCTCGCCCATGTCCGGGGATCGGGGGCCGGTGGAGAAATCCTCGCTTCCGACATTCTCGCGGCGGCCGGATCCAAAGCCAGCGCACCGCCCGCGAGGGGCGACAGCGGAAGCCCAATCTCCCGGCTGATGGCGGAACGTACCACGCTTAGCTGGACGACAGTCCCCCATTTCTTCGTAGTCCGCGAGGTGGATGCAGGCACTTTGAATGAGGCGCGGCGGAAGCTCGGGCCCGAGATTGAAAAATCGCGCGGAGTGAAACTTACCCACAGCGACCTGCTGGTAGGGCTAGTTGCTCGCGTTCTTCAGAAGCACCCGCGCATGAACGCAAGCTGGACCAATCAAGGAGTTCGCACCAATACCGAGATCAACATTGGACTAGCGATGGCGGTGGAGGATGGAGTGGTTGCGCCCGTGATCCACAACGCCCACCAAACCGAATTAGGCGATATCGCGGTGCTGCGACGCGACCTTGCGGAACGGGCACGCGTTGGCAAGTTGCGTCCGGGCGATCTCGCGGGTGGCACTTTCACCATCAGCAATCTCGGCATGTTCGGAGTGGACGCATTTACCGCGATCATCATTCCGCCCCAGGCCGCGATTCTCGCCGTAGGAGCCATCACCGACCGAGTTGTCCCGGTTGACGGTCGTCCGGGCATCCGCTCCATGATGACCATGACGCTTTCGAGCGATCATCGTCTGGTGGATGGCGCGCTCGCGGCGGAGTTTCTGGGTGAGTTGGTCACGGCGATCAGCAATCCGCAGCAATACTTCAATGGGCTGCGGGAGCAGTAGTGCTCAGGCAAGTCAGCCAGTAGCTCGAAAGCACTCACCAAGGGTCACTCACGAGTGTGGCGACCTCACTTCACCGTGGCCAGAAGCGCTTCTGCCACCAGCTTCTTCGTCCGCTCATTCATCTCCGATGGCTCCCCCTTCAGGCCGGCCTCCTTGGCCAAACGCTTGTTCTTGATTCCGATGTAGACGGCGTTGTAGGCCGTGTCCCCGAGGTTTTCCACCCTATGCTTGAAGGGCGGGAACCACCGGGGATCGCCCGGCTTGGCAAATACCTCCTGGGTCTTGCCATTTTCGTCCGTGAACCGGAGATGTCCGGCAGTGAGAACAACCACCACGCCTCCCATATGCGCGTGCAAGACCGACTTCTCATGTGCCCCGTAGTGGACGTTCACAACCTGGACATACTCGTTTTCAAACGCCAGCTTGTAGTGCGTAGGCTCGACCTTCATGGGATCTTGTGCGAGAGCCAAAGTGCAGTAAAACAAGCTCAGGCAGGCTGCGCTAAGCAGTCGGCCGTATGAAGACTTCATGAGAAATGACCTCGGGGATTTCTTGAAGTTCTCCTCAAGCTTATTCGGCAACGGATAACTGTCAATCATAGAAAACCGAGCGGACCAAACTGGTAAGAAGGCAGATGCACTTCGCAATGACTCTCCGCGACAAACAGACGCGTTCGTCGGTGAAGCGCGCTCGCGTTTGACGCTTGGCGCGGCGATTCGTGAACGTGGGCCTGATGCGAAGCGCCAAGGCTGCTCTAGCACCGATTGCGAATCAGGTGCTGGCGTGTACTGTAAAAGAGCGTCGCAGCAACACGAGGCCATGGCGCCTTCGGCCTGGCTTATTGCCGGGCCTTAGGCTTTACCTTTTTCTTGGTCGCCGGGACGGTTGTTTTTTTCGTTTGTTCCTCCTTGAGGAGCGTCAGGGAATCCGCAGCGTTGAAGGGGTACTGGCGGACGGACTCCTGCGATGCCTGGCCAGCGTTACTCAGACTAATGTCCACACGGCGATTGCTGGCCAGGATGATCGTTCTCATATTATTGAGCACCCTCCGCCGGTCTTCTGGACTCAGCTCGGGGTTTCGTTCAACCGCTTCTTTCACCTGGGTGTCGGTGAGGTTTTCTTGCTTGCCGAACGCCTTGGTCTGGATGTTAGCAGCAGGAACGCCCTGTTCAACCAGGAAGCGTTGGACGCGGCCCACGCGTCGTTCGGAGAGCCCTTGATTGTATTCCAAAGAGCCGCGCGGATCGGCATGGCCTTCCAGAGTCAAGCGGGCGTCCGGCTTGCTTTGAAGATAAGTCAGGAAATCGCTGGCGAGTGTGCTGAGAGTTTTCTCCTGGCTGGCAAGCAGGCCGGCGTCTGGATTCTCGAGTGCAGGCTTGGCCGTGGCAAAATAAACACTGTGAAGGGCGAGCCTCCTCTCGATGGCGGCGACATCGGGCGGTGGAGGTGGAGGAGGAGGTGGTGGTGGGGCTTGCAAGGTTACCGTAGTTAGGGAGGACGCGGTGAGCGGCAGATTGCGGTCATCGCTCACATTGCACGTCACGGTAATTGTCCCAGGTTGTGAGCCCGAGGTGTCGAGGGTTGCCGTGGAGGTGTTGCCGGTAATGTTTCCCGCGCTCGTGGTGTAGCTGTAGGTCAAACTACGGCCATCGGGGCTGCTGGCATTCGAGCTTATAGTTGAGGTTCCACCCATCGCCACGCTCGCCGGATCGGACGAGCATGAAATCACCGGCGGATGCGGCGTTCTAACCATAAACCTGGCACTGCAGGAGGCAACGCCATTTCGGCTGCCCTCGCTCAAGCTGGCAGTCACCTCGTATGGACCGGGTTGCAAACCGGTGGTGTCAATCTGCGTGGAAGCACGGGTCTCGCCGGGTTTCACTCCGGAGCCGCTCCAGTTATATACGACGGTACGCTTGGGATTGAAATTAGATCCAGCAGCAGTCGCGGTCACAGGCTCGCCGGCAAAAACCTCGGCCGGCTGTACCGAGCACATTGCGCTGGGTGGTGTTACAGTCCGTTCGCCGCCCCACATAAATACCAAACCAGTTTGCAGTCTTGCGCCTCTTACATCAGTGGCGGGAACAACTGACGCCGGCCCAAACTGGTGGTTCGAAAACACGAAATCGGCTCGGATCAGACGCCACGCGAAGTGCCGATTCAAGTTCAGATCGAGACCGCCGCCGGCCATGAACCCGACTTCTTCATCGCTTCCGAAGACTTCGGACGCCAGGCGATGTTCGCCCACGAGAGCTTCGAGAAACGGGGAAAAATAGTGCGTGCGAAAAGTCATCTTAGGCCCAGCAGAGAGGTTGAAGAATTCGACTTGGTCAATTCGGGCAGCCACTCCGGTGTTACCGCTGCCCCACTGACCACTGCTGTCGACTGTCAATCCGAACCAGCGGTTAAAGTCGTAGGTGACGCTGGCGCCCACGCCCCGTGGGTCCCATTTCAAGCAACTGGTCACCGGGAGAATTCCTCCTGGGAGCAGGCCATTCACATTGCAGCCTGGATCGAAAGCGGAGTATCCGCCGTAAAGCTCCCACTTAGGAGCAGGCTGGTCCTGCGCTGCCGCGAGCGTGCCAAGGCTACACAGGACAGCGACTACTGCCAACCGCATGACTGCAACACGGCCGCGAGGATTATGAGAGTGAGATGACATGTGCCAATTCCTCCGAACTTCAATGACGTGAAATCATGCCTTTCCAGCCTGCCCGGTAGTGGATCAGCTTCACGCTGATCTCACTACCGAATACCTCATTGACAAGGAGGTACATTCACCGGATTACTTAGCAATGTGACTGCGCTCGTCCGGGCCAGCGCGCTGCCATTCAGAGTTGCGCCGGTGTCAAGCGAGATGGACGCCTGAGCCATAATGATCCCTGCGAATGTCGTGCTGGTTCCAAGCGTCGCTGAACTACCGACCTGCCAGAACACATCTTGAGCGGTGGCGCCGCCGCTCAGAATGACATCGCTGTTGTTAGCTGCCGTCGTCAGCGTGGACACGATCTGAAAGATGTAGACGCCATTGCCGCTGAGAGTCAGGTTGCCGGTTATTCCCAGCGAGGGCTGGGCGCTGGTCGTCTTATAAACGCCAGGAACAAGTGTTTCCCCTCCTATATCTGCGGGGAGGACGGCACCTCCTGGTGCTGCCGCGGCGTAGTTATATGCCGTGGTCAAGTCACCCTGGGCTGTCTGAGCGACCGCGTCGCCGGCGTCGAGCGTGCCGGTTAGTGTTCCCGGCGGAAATCCAGTGATCGCGGTCCCTGGCCACACGCCAACATCCCCTGTCACGTCGGACGGTCCGGCGTTGGTGACGGTGGAGCCGCCCAGAATTCCAAAACTGCAGGCCGATCCCAACGGCACCGTGGACGCTTGGCACACCGCCGCAGATGTTGTGAAGGTCCATACATAATTGCTTGCCAGCGCGTTGCCGGACGGATCCTGGGCTCCAGTTGTAATTGTGGCGGTATAGAGGGTGTTCAGGGCGAGAGGGTTGGTCGGTGTGAAGGTCGCGGCGTAGCTTGACGCGTCGTAGGTAACTGCCCCAGCCACGAATGTAGTGCCTGCGGCCAACGTAAAGGTTGTGGTATCGATCGTAGAAGGATTCATCGCTTCGCTGAAGGTGGCGACGACTACGGTGTTCTCACATACACCGATAGCGCCATTGGCGGGGGCTGCGGAAATTACGGCGGGCGGACCTGACTGACATACCGTGTCACCTGTCGTGAAGGTCCAGGCAAAGTTGCTCGCTAGCGCAACGCCGTACGCGTCTGTGGCCCCTGTCGTAATGGTGGCGGTATAAAGGGTATCCAGTGCGAGAGCGCTTGATGGCGTAAAGGCCGCAGTGTTGCTTGAGGCACTGTAGGTGACTGCCCCCGCCACGGATGTAGTGCCCGCGGCCAACGTAAAGGTTGTGGTATTGATCGTCGCAGGATTCATCGCCACGCTGAAGGAGGCGGTGATTATTGTGTTGGGACATGCACCGGCCGCACCACTAAGAGGGCTCACGGAAGTCACTGTAGGCGTGGCTAAAGCTGGGTTGGTGCCGGGATTGCAGCATCCGGAGGCAAAGATGAGCAGTAAGAACGATATGGACCAGATCGTGGGATTGCTGTATTTACGCATGACCGTCATCCTTCTTCCTCCCGGTTTCGCGGCTGCAGCACAGTAAGAATTACAGAGCTGGCAATTGCTCAGAGTTTATCCATCTGGACCGTAACGAATCTGTTCACAATTGCTCAAATCGGCCCCAGAGCAATTTCACGCGTTCGTCGGTGAAGGGCGCTTGCCTTTGATATCTGGCGCGGCGGGCGTCAACGTGCGCCCAATGCGCGAAACCGGCATGGGACAATCAGTCGCCACCTCCGTGGCCAACCGAAATGGCCGCACTCTGATGGGGCCGACCAAGGACAGTAGGATCGTGCATCGGGTATACACTTCTGTTCTCGACCTGCATGGGCAGACAGTGCTGCCGGGCCTCATTGACATTTAGACACAGGCCGCGCGGAACGGATGGCGGGACGTTGAGAACTATGTTGATCTTGGCGATCCGAAGTTGCGTTCGATCGAGGACGTTGCCGAAGCGATAGCGGCTGCTGAGGCCTCGACCGTTGGCGTCATGATTGTCTGGCGTGCAGTGAGCAACATCAGGCCAGCAAGTAGGATCGTTACCCCAGTAGGATCGATACCAAAGCAATGCGAGGTCGTCGCATCTTTAAGGTCCCCGGGGTCTCCGGTCGCAGGAAGTCCGCTCTTGCAGTATCCGCCCTGTTGCAGGTCAGTTTACGGTCACGGTCACGGTAGGAGCGGCGTTGGACTGAGGCGCACCGTTTGCGTCCGTACCGGTAATCGTAACCGTGTAATTTCCGGCAGGAGTCCCGCTGTTGCCACCACCACCGCCGCCGCTGGCGCTGCTGCTCCCGCCTCCGCCGCAAGCGGGAAGAATGATGAGACAGGCTAGCATCGTCAGGAGCAAGAAGCCCGACAGCTTCTTCCTGCGGGAACCGAAACTCAGGCCAATCAGCGCCAGTCCCGGCATGGGCAGCAACAACGCATAGAAGGTGCTGAAATGGCGGACCATCGCTCCCGACGGCCCAGTCGCGGTGAAGGTCAAGGTCGCGCTAGCACTGGCGCTGGTCACGGTCACGGGGCTTGTGTTTCCGAAAGAGCAAGTCGGCGCCGGACTTACTACCGGCGCGATGCTGCAGGAGAGCGTAACCGTCCCGGTGTAGCCAGCCGCTGGAGCCACGGTCACTGTTGCCGTAGCGGAGGCGCCAGGACTGACCGAGGTTGGGTTGGCTGTTCCCGCCGAAAGCGAATAGCCGGGCGACCGCGGTGTGAGCGTGACCGCCAGCACAACCACGTCCCGGTTGTTGGGCAAAGTCAAACTCTGCGCCGTCTTGCCGGAGTTGAGGGCAAACGAATAGTGGTAGAGGTAGAAAACAGCGTTGTCCGTGCCGCTGGCGGTATCGCGATACGGCATAGCAACCGCGACCGACTCACCGGAATTGTTTCCGGTACTCACGCAGCCGCCGCCGTTGAGGGCGCTGCACCAATCACTGAAGCTCTGTGCAAACTGCGACGTTGTGCTGTCGGTGTAGGTTACGGTGACAGTCTGAGATGCCTGGTTGCCTTCGATTCCAGTGGCCAGCATCTGCAGAGTGCCATAGGAACCAGAAGGCAATGCGATGGGGCTGATGCCCACGCCGGTGACAGCATTCGCTTGATTCGGCGTCCCAAAAGTAAACTGGACGCCGTTGAAGTCCAGCCCCGAGTTCAGCAGGTTCGCAGAATAGGCAGAGCCTACGCCATCCAGGCCGGTGGTAATGGCGGCCTCGTCCGCATCCGTGTAGATGCCGTAGATGTTGTACACCGAAGACAGATCCACCGGCGTTCCGGAGCCGCCAGTGAGTGGCGGGTTCACAAACAGACTGCCGCCGGTCGGTTGTGCCGCAACGCCCGCCGACGTCCCGGTGATGGTTGCCCCTGCGGGGCTGCCCGCACCCGTCAGAGGCGCCGTGCTGCTCGCGGTGAATGTTGCCGTACTGGTGGTGGCACTGGTGGAAGTGAACGAAGCCGTTACTCCGGTCGGCAAGCCCGACGGTGCGGTGAGGTTGACGGAGCCAGTGAAGTTGTTGAAGGGCGATGCAGGAAATTGTTGACGCCTTTTACATCGCGGGCCGAACCGAGGATCGCCAGCGGCTGGAAGAAGCCTTATGGTCCCGCGAAGCCGTGTATTCGACCGGGTTGGGCTATGGCTTTGCCATCCCACACTGCAAGACGGAGGCTGTCACCGCCGACTCAGTGGGCGTGCTCAAGCTAACTCAGCCCATCGATTGGGGCTCGGTGGATAGCGAACCCGTAAGCATGATTATCCTGATGGCAGTGCGCGAACCGCAGATCGCCAACAGGCATCTCCAGGTCCTGTCGGAACTTGCCAAGAAGATTATGAACGAGGAATTCCGCGGACACCTGCTCGCGGTTGAAAACGCGCACGACATGGCGACGTATCTGGCCCAGCAACTCGAAATCTCTCTTCACTAAGCGAAGTCGGTACGCACCGCTTCAACTGTGCCGCGACGGCAAGAGATGCACCAGTGGTTGGGGGGACTGCGGGCTGCGCGTCCGTCGGTTCGAGCGGGATCACTGGCACAAATCGAAAAGGTTTTCCATGCACCGGCGATGCCAGCCCCGTGTCGATTTCCTTTGAGGATTTTGTCGAGCAATTGGAAGGGCATCGGTAGTACTTCTTCCACGAAATCAAGTGCGCAAACCCAATCAACGTCGTAAACTCAATTCCAATCGGATTCTGCCTCAGGCGCACTGACTCTCGCCGTAGCAGGATCACGGCAACCCGGTTCATTTTCGGAACGTTTGGATTGGGGAGCGAGGCGAGGGACGCTGAATTTCTTCTTGACAACAGCACAACGATGGCGCTACAGTTTCGTGGTTTGAATCGTTTCAAAGCGAAGAAATCCTATTTCTTTACCTCCCGACGGAACGTCGAATTTGCGATGCATCGAGTTTGCGATGAAGGTTATTTTCCAAGAACGGTCGGCGCGTCGCGACTGGCATGGAAAGTGGAGTCCATATGGCGGCTGGGAGAATAGCCTTAAAGCACTGGCTTTTGCTCGGAGTGATCCTACTTCTTTCGCTTTATTCGGGAAGAGCCTCTGCAGCCGATTGGCCGACTTTTGGGCATGATCCACAGCGCTCAGGCTCGACTGAAGAGGCCGTGCTTTCTCCGGAAAACGTGAGCGGTCTCGAGCTCGAGTGGGCGACGCAGGTCGACAATGTCCCGCTTGCGCTGAACTCTTTAACGGCACCTCTTGTGGCCAGCAAGGTCGTCACGTCCCAAGGCACAAGAACCGTTGTATACGTGGCCGGTTCTTCGGATACCTTTTTCGCTCTGGACGCTCAGGACGGCAAAGTACTCTGGAGCCGCACCTTTGACGCAGCCGTCCTGCCCGCCGATGAGAGCTTCTTTCTTTGCCCGAATGCTATCAACGCGACTCCAACAATCGATCGCGATCACGCAATTGTGTACACGATTGCACGAGATGGCAAGCTGTATGGCCTCGACCTGGGATCTGGGGTGACGAAGTTCGGACCTTTCCAGTTTATTCCCGCCTTTGCCAAGGCATGGAGCCTGAACTTCTACGAGGGCGTGATCTATACATCAACGTCCCAAGCTTGTGGTGGTGATCGCTCCGGAATTTACTCGATGGATGTGACCGATGCGATGCACCCAATAATCCACGAGTTGGTAATTCGGCAAGGCTTCGGTGGAGGGATGTGGGGCCGAGGTGGTGTAGTCATTGGCAAGAACCATCGGTTGTATGCTTCCACTGGCGACGGAAACTTCGACCCGACAGTCCATGATTATGGAAGCAGCTTCCTGGCTGCTACCATGCCGGATTTGCGGTTAGTCGACTATTACACTCCCTTGAATTGGAAGGACATCAATAAGCACGACCTCGACCTGCCGTCGGGTGGCCTGGTTGCGTTTTCCTACGGGCAGCACGATTTGGTCGCAGGGGGAGGTAAGGAAGCCGTCGTTTATTTGTTGCGTGCGGATTCGCTTGGAGATAAGGATCATCAGGCAGCTCTTGATATCACAACGCCACTTGCCAATGACGCCAAAGAATTGGAGAAAAAAGGCATGTGGGGGGCCCCGGCCGTTTGGAAGGAGAACAAGAGCGGCCAAACATGGCTTTATGTCACGGTTTGGGGACCTTTGTCGAAGGACGCCCCTCCATTCCCCGTGACGAATGGTGAGGTCCCTCACGGTTGCCTCATGGCATTCAATGTAGTCGAGAATGCCAAGACGGGGCAGCCGATTCTGCGGCCCGCCTGGATCTCGCCGGATTTCAATCTTCCCGATCCACCGATTGTTGCGAATGGCGTGCTATTTGCTTTGGCAACTGGAGAGAACCCCCAACAGACGCATGTGCAGGGACTGCATCACTTCAATAGCGTTCAAGAATGGAAAAAGAATCTTCTGACCACGGATGAGAGGGCCGCGGGAACCAGTCCCGCGGTGCTCTATGCTCTTGATGCGAAAACTGGAAAGCTTCTCTATCAGAGCGGAAATGCGATGAAGACTTGGGTCCATTTCAGCGGATTAGCCATCGACGATGGACGCGTTTACGCGGTTGACCACAGTTCCCGCATTTATTGCTTTGGCCTCAAGGGCGGACAAAATTGATCGGGGGAAATCGAGCTACAGAATCCCAGTGACAGCCAAGAGGACACTCGTCGCCACAGTTGCCTTTGCCAGCCTGCTGTGCCTGGCCGTCGCACAGACCAGGAGCGCAACCGCAAGCAAGTGGCAAGCGCCGCCCGAGGCTGCCGCCAAGCCCAATCCAGAAGCCAAGAACCCAACTGCCCCGGCCGTGGGCCGCAAACGCTTTTTGCGCAACTGCGTTACTTGCCACGGAGAAGATGGCAGCGGCCAGAACGCCAGCGGGGCGGACTTGCGATCCCCCGAGGTACAGGAGCAACGCGATGGCGCTCTGTTCTGGAAAATCACCAACGGCAATACCACCAACGGAATGCCCTCCTTCGATGCTCTGCCGGAAACTGACCGTTGGGACATTGTGACTTTCCTGCGTACACTGAAAAAGTCGAACGACAATGCCTCAGACGGTTCCGGCGGAAGCAAAGGAGTTGTTCCCAACTCTGCCAAGCACGAGTAGCGTTACGTCGCTGTAAGCTCCAAGGGGGGATTGATACCTGGAAGAGCCATCGGAGTCAAAGGTGTTTCTCTTTACGACTTGGGCTCGATGGAATTCGCGCATCAGGGGCATCAAAAATGCAAATGCTTAATCGGCGTGACTTCATCAGTCTCGGCGCTTCGGCGGCGCTCGCGAATTCGGTCCTCCCCGCGTTTGCCGCAACGAGTGGGGTAAAGTTCAGGGTCGGCGTCACCGACTGGAACTTAAAACAGGAAGGTAAGATCGAATCCATCGCCCTCGCCAAGGCGCTGGGCTTCGATGGTGTGCAAATCAGCATCGGGAAAGGGACGGACAAGCTACCCCTTTCCGATCCGGCCTTGCAAAAGGCGTTCCTCGATGAGTCGAAGCGGGTGGACCTGGAAGTCGAATCGCTGTGCCTGGATGTGCTGCATCGGAACTACCTGAAGTCGGATCCTCTCGGCCAGCGCTGGGTGGCCGACTCAATTTCCATCGCGAAGGCGATGGGCGTGCGGGTCGTGCTTCTTCCCTTCTTTGGCAAGGGCGCAATTGAGACCCAGTCAGAGATGGAACGAGTTGGAGACATCCTCAAGGAGATCGCTCCTGCCGCCGAGAAGTCCGACGTTATCCTCGGCCTCGAAGATACGATCTCCGCCGCTGACAATGTGCGGATCATGGAGCGGACAAAGTCCCCCGCAGTCCTCACTTACTACGACGTAGGCAACTCGACACAAGGTGGGTTCGACGTGGTGAAAGAGATACGCTGGCTAGGCGCCGCGCGCATCTGCGAGGTCCACCTCAAGGACAATCCTCACTACCTCGGGGAGGGGACCATCGATTTCAAAGCGGTGGTAGATGCTCTCGCCGACGTGGGTTTCGACAGGTGGGCTCAACTCGAGACCTACTCTCCCGTATCGGTCGAAGCTGACATGCGCCAGAACCTGAAGTTCGTGCGCGGGCTCATCGCGGCCCGAAACGCCGGCTGAGGAGCTCTTGCCGCTGAGAAATGCAGACGCCATCTCGTTCGAGCGAGTAGCTTTCTGTTCCTCATCTGTCGACGGACCTTATTAGAAGACCACCTTCGCCGCACACTGGACGATGCGGGCATCGTTTGCTCCATTGACCTGCCCAAAGGGGAATTGCGTGCTGCCGCTGGGGTAGGTCGTATTCACGCCGTTCCAGTTTGTATGGTTAAAGGCATTAAAAGCGTCCGCCCGAAACTCCAAATGTACACTCTCATACAGAGGAAATGTTTTTGCCAGCGAAATGTCCGCCCGGTTCTGCCCTGGACCTCTTACCGATCCAAAACCGGAGTCTCCACGGACATTCTCCGGAGGCACCGAGAACGCGGCGGTATTGAATTGACGCGAGAAGGTCTTATCCCCGTGACTCAAGTTCGGGTTGCCGGAAACGAACAGTTCATCAAAACCAGCGCCGTCCTGGGCGCTCGTACCGGATCCGGAGGGACACATGCTAGAGCCGGCGTCGCTGGCGGGGCAGGGCACACCCGGGTTGTTAGTCACGGTGAGCGCTTCGCCAGACTCCAGGGTAAAAATTCCGGCGATACGCCAACCCGTCAGCGGCAGCCTGGCCCAAACTGGCCATCGCTTGCCATACCCCGGGGTCCATATTCCGCTGGCGACAAAGCGGTTGCGGTGGGATTGGTTGCTTTCGCCGCGGTCGTTAAGATTCGGGTATTGAAGGCCACCGATGGCACCCCCCGAAACAACTCCATTGTTCGCCAAATTGTTGACCACTGGATAATCTCCAACCGTCTTGCCCCACGTATAGCTACTCAGAAGCTGAAAGCTCCGGCTGAAATCGTGCCGGTACTGAGCGATCAATGCGTTGTAAAACGAGTTTATCGTTGGTCTCATCACGTAAATATCGCCAAACCTGCCGACATTGTTGGGACGAGCCGCGTTATATACGGGGTCCCCGCCGCCGCCGCCGAAGGGCCATCCGGTTTGATACGGGGGCAGGTTGAGGTTGTATTCATTTTGTCCTTTCCGGCCTTGCGCTCCGGCGTAAGACAAAGTGAAGACATCACGGGTCGCCACCTGTTGCTGCACGTCGAAGAGCATGCGCTGAATGTAGGGCAGCGGCATCGATTTCTGATCGTAGTACGTGATCGAAGTATATTGCCCATCTCCGGGGTAGCCTTGACCCGGGCCGGTGGAAACGGCGAACTGTCCTAAAGTCGTAGTCGCCGGAGTCGGGAAAATATTCGACAGATTGAGGAACGGCGTGTCGACAGGCTTGCCCAGAGTCGTATTGTCCACGTTATAGTTAACCGCGGCTGAAGTTCCAACGACCGCATTGATGAGATTGGTGGATATCACATTGGCGCCCGTGTCATAGAAGATGCCGTAGCCGGCTCGGATTACAGTCTTAAGGTTAGGACTATAGGCGATGCTGAGGCGGGGAGCAAAATCCAGCTTGGGAGCCGACAGATAGTGTTCCGGCAATCCCGTCGCGATGCCTGGATACTCCAGAACACCGCCACCGGAGGTGGGAGTATAGATAGCGCAGCAGGGAGCGACGGCAGGGTTGGGCGTGTAGGTCGGGATGCTCAAGTCATAGCGCAGGCCCGCTGAAATCGTTAGTTTTGGGCTGATGCGAAACTTGTCGTTGACGTAGAAGCCCCAATACGGAAACAAGATGTTGTAAACTGGGGCCGTGGGAGTGGATGCCCCATTAATGTCATAACGAACCCACATGTCGGAGGGAGTACCCATCACCAGATCCGCCATGCCGTCGCCGCCCTGGTAGCCAAGATCGCCGCCACTCGCGCTGAATGCCTGTTCCGAGTTGCTCCCAGTACCGTTGCCCGAGCTTGCTCCAAAATTTACTTGCATCTCGTAGTCCCAGTCGTTCTCGCTCTTCCGGAGGTAGTTGAAGCCGGCGGTCACCATATGCCGGCCACGCACCCAAGTGAGATTGTCGGAATACTGGTAGGAACCATTCTGATTATGTCCTATGTCTGGGAAGCCCGGAATTACGTAGGTGCCCGGATAGATGACTTGCGACGCTGCGCCGGAGTTGCTGGCGATCACACCCAGGAATCCGCGGATCGTGCTGGAACCAGTATTTTGAAATAACTGGTTGAGAGGATTGCTGCTGCCATTGAGCCAGCTCGCCTGGCCGGATCCTAAGTAGCCCAGAATGCCTTGACCGGTTCCAAAAATAAATTCATTGGTCAGGTGCGGAGTGAATATATGGGCGTAGTTCACCGTCACCAGGTACGCCTGGCTTTGAATCGGAACGTTATAAAGTTGGGAAGGCGTAAGGCCACCGGTAAGACTTTCGTGCCCGTTCGATTTCGACCAGGTCACGAAGACATTGTCGTTGGCGGTGATCCGCGCGTCGAAACGGGTGTCGATGTGATAGTTGGAAATTCCCGGAGTCTGGAAGCCGATAAAGTTCACTTCGTTGCTGGGTGTATTGGGAACGTTTGGTAAGGGATACAGGGCATTCAGTATGGCCGCGGAGCCGGGGTTGACCAAGCCAGCCAGGTCGAGACGATTGCCGGGAACTGGCGGCCGCGTACTGATTCCGGTACTCGGGTCATAGGTGGTTAAGAAGGGGTTATACAGTTGAATAGGGTTGGCGTTGGCGCCTGCGCCGTCACATGCAGGGGTTCCGCACAGCAACTCGCTGAAATCTCCCGCGCGCTCAGCGGCGGAAGGAACCGAAGCAGCTATCTCTTGATTGCCATCGTGCTCGATGAAGTCTTCGTAGTTCACGAAGAAAAAGAGCCGATTCTTGAATCTCGGTATGGGTATCGGACCCCCCAGGTTGCCGCCAAATTGATTGCGGATCAAGATGGGTTTGGCGGTCGGCGCCCCAGTAATGATCTGAAGCGCGTTGGACCAAGGGTTGAAGGCATTCAAGTCGGTGTTCTCGAGGAAATCATATCCCTCGCCGTGGAATTTGTTTCCACCACCTTTGGTTTGGATGTTTATCGCGGAAATGTCGTGGCCGATCGCGGAGGAGAAATCTGTTACCTGCACTGTTCCCGTGCCGATCGCTTCCGGGGACGGCGCAAAGCTGATGCTGGCAACATAGTTGTCGTTGGCGTTGACCCCGTTGATGTAGAAGCCGTTATCTCGCGAACCCACGAACGAGCCGCCGACGGTATAAACGGTTCCACCCATCGCGAACTGCGCGCCGACAGAGAAAGTGCCCTGCGGGTTGATGTTTGGCTGCGGATAGGTAGCCACTCCCGGCGAGAGAGCCGCGATGGCGGTGAAATTGCGTCCGTTCAAGGGCAGATCCTCGAACTGGCGCGCAGTGACGTTCGTTTCTATATTGGTGCTCTGGGTCTCAAGAACCTCGGCCGCCTCAGCCGTCACGGTCACGGTTTGTTGTGTGGAGCCTGGGTGCAGCCTGAAATCGTAATTGGCGACAGCGCCTAGATTCACCGCGATCGGTTCGGAGGTCTCGGTTTGAAATCCCTCGTGGGACGCCGTCAACCGATATTGTCCTGCCGTGAGGTTAGTGAACGCAAAATGGCCTCCCTTGTCGGCCGTCTGTTTGCGCCTCTGGTTTTGGGCGATGTCGAGCAGGGTGATTTCCGCGCCCGGAACAACCGCGCCAGAGGCATCGAAAATGGTCCCGCTCAGGCCGCCGCGTTGCGCAAACTGCGCCCACGGACTGAGGGAAAGCGCCAGCCACAACACAGCCACACAGGATTCGAATCGGAGAGTTCGTGATGCCATGACCGAGGCTCCTCTTTTCAGGGATCAGTTAATCACGAGCTGAAACGTTTCAAAAATGCCAAACGTGGCAGGCTGCTCCTTGAAACGATTAAATAAACGTCGATTGCACTTAAACAAAAATGATGAAGCCTTATCAAGAACAATTGTTTACGACATTGTGTAATTTAATTACATTAATTACCAATCAGTATAGGGTTCGTGCATACTGTGGTGATGCCGGACCGGACACGCCGCGTCGCTCTCATCTACGACGCAAAACTACCCTACGATCTTAAAGTCATAAGCGGGATCGCCCGTTACGTGCAGGAAGGCGCTGACCTCAACATCTATATCGAAGAAGACGCTCTCAAGCGCCAGCGACTGCCGGACCTCAGGTCCTGGCACGGCGACGGCATACTGGCTGACTTTGACGATCCCGGCGTCGCCGCAGCGGTGTCTCGCGCCAGACTTCCGGTTGTCGGCTTTGGGGGCGGCTATGGTTGGTACTCTCCTCAATCGGGGATCCCGTATTTCTTCAACAATCAGACTGCGGTAGCGAATCTGGCGGCTGATCATCTGATCGAGCGCGGTTTCCGGCACTTCGCCTACTGTGGCTTATATCCAACCCCCGCGAATCGTTGGGCAGAGGAACGCTGCCGGGCGTTTGCGAAACGAGTGAATGCCCGGGGATTTCCCTGCCACATCTATCCCGTCGTACACCGAACCACGCGTCAATGGAATTCTGTGCTGGCGTCCCTGGGTACGTGGCTGAAGACCCTTCACAAGCCGGTGGGACTTATGGCCGCCACCGACAAACGTGCCCGCCATGTCCTGGAGGCCTGTCACAGTTACGGCTTACATGTGCCTGAAGAAGTAGCCGTCATCGGAGTCGACAACGACGAAGTGCTCTGTCAATTGAGCTCCCCGCAACTCAGCAGCATTGAGCAGGATGCCAAGCGAATCGGCTACGAAGCGATCGCTCTGCTGGATCGCTTAATGGGAGGGGAGAAGGCACGCCAGCGGCACTTCTTCATCGACCCGCTGGGCGTTGTGACTCGCCGCTCTACGGATATCCTGGCCGTCGAGGATCGCCTGGTGGCCAGAACCATTACATTTATCCAGTCCGCCGCCTCCAAGGGAATCAGAGTTCGGGATGTGGTCAACTCTCTGGCGATTTCGCGTTCCACTCTTGAAACTCGCTTCAAGGCTGCGACGGGAGACACGCTCAGTACGGCGATTCGAAGATCTCAATTGCAACGTGTCCAGCGCATGATTGCGGAAACCAATCTTGCGATGAAGGAAATCGCCGCCGTAACCGGATTCAAATCGGTGCAGCACATGACGACTTCATTTGGGAAAACCTTCGGACGGACGCCAGCCAAGTACCGCAAAGCGATGCTTGAATGAGCCTGCGTCGCGAAGAACGCGACCATCGGTGGGCTTCGCTTGCTCACGGCAGGCTGCATCGCGCGGCTCGCCCAGATCCCCCTTCGGCAAGCTCAGGGCCGGCTCTCGCTGCGCAGAGAACGCCCGGGATGACAATCAAATTGAGCCACTACCAATTGGTTTGAAACGTTCAATACGTCGGACCAGATGTTAAGCTTACGATTCTCACATTGGCAAACATTTTAGAGGCAAGTTTAGAAGGCTAGGGAGACCAAAATGAAAATTCCAGTTCAACTATCTTCCTCCGACATCGGCGTTCAACTTTCGAGATTCCTTGTATTCGCGACTCTGACTGCCCTGGCCACTCCCCTGCCTGCACAACACCTCTCCTCACCCTCGAGCACCGGAGCCCAAGGAACTCAAGCGCCAGCGCAAGCGGCAGCGGCTGCCGTACCGAAACCTGAAGACACGGAAGTGTGGGAACCGGTGCCCAAAGTAGTGGCACCGGGCGCCACCGACATAGCGCCTCCCTCCGATGCAATTGTGCTTTTCGACGGTAAGAACCTCGACGAGTGGGTGTCGACTCGGGACAAGTCGCCGGCCCGGTGGATTGTAGCCGATGGCATACTTACAGTGAACAAGACGGGCGGAAACATTGAAACCAGGAGGGCCTTCAGGAACTACCAGCTACACATCGAGTGGAAGATTCCCGAGAACATTACCGGAAATGGTCAGGGGCGCGGCAACAGCGGCGTATTTCTGGCCTCCACCGGCCCCGGCGACGCCGGATATGAACTGCAGATTCTTGATTCGTACAACAACCCAACCTACGTCAACGGCCAGGCTGGGAGCATCTACAAGCAAGCCATCCCGTTGGTAAATCCGAATCGCAAGCCCGGAGAGTGGCAGACCTACGATGTGGTATGGACCGCACCAACATTCAACGCTGAGGGTTCGTTGAAAACTCCGGCATACGTGACGGTTTTCTTTAACGGCTTGCTGGTGCAGAATCACTTCGAGTTGAAGGGCGAGACGTTGTACATCGGCCAACCGTTTTACAAGAAACACGACTCCGCACCGATCAAGCTGCAGGCACATGGCGACCGCAGCGAGCCGATCAGCTTCCGGAATATATGGGTCAGGGAACTCAATTAGCGCTCACGCGATGCGAATGACCTGACACGGTAGTTCCTTGAGGCCCCGGTAGGGGCAGCGTAGTGAGGGTGCCGGCTGAGGCGATCTTGGAATGCCTCCTTATCGCCCTTAGACCCGCCCGTGTACGTTGTGCCACAACCCCCCGGTGCTTGCAGCGTGCTGAAGCTTGCCACAATGCTCACGCAAAGTTGTGTAAGAAGAGCCGTATGTGTTGGACCTCGAAATCCGGCATCCTGACCCATCTCTTCTCGCAAGGCTCGGCGACCGGGATATAATCTCCGCCGCAGCACCGTCGCGAACGAGGTTCTGATGCTTTCATCAATAAATTTCTGGATGTGTTTTGCCGGGCTTATCTATCTTGTCGCTGGAGTTTTTGTACTTCGAAAAGAGATCAGCGCGGCTCGCGGCTGGGACAGGCTCATCACCTTAGGCTGTATCTTCATCGCTGTTCCACTCGCTGTATTCGCCCCCGAGCATTTCGGCGGCCCAATGGGAGTCCCGGAGATGGTCCCATCCTGGATGCCGGCGCACTTGTTCTGGGCGTATTTTGTCGGATGCTCTCTGTTCGCAGCAGCCACCAGTCTTACGGTGAGGAAGTTCGTACGCTTGTCCTCTACCCTGCTCGGATTGATGTTCTTTCTATTTGTCTGCATGATGCATATACCGAATGCGCTCGCGGATCCCAAGAATCGATTCGCGTGGGCCTATGTGCTAAGGGATCTCTCTTTTGCCGGGGGCGCATGGGCTCTCGCCGGGCTGCATAGTCGCGCCTCGTCGCCGCAACTATCGAAATGGATGATTTTATTTGGGCGCGTCGTCATGGGAATTGCTGCGATCTTTTTTTCCGTAGAATTTTTTCTTCATCCAGGGTTTGCGCCCGGCTTTCCTTTGGAAAAGAAGACGCCATTATGGGTTCCATTCGCCAGCGCATGGGGATACCTCACGGGAGCGATCCTACTGGCCGCTGGAATTGGCCTGGCCCTGAACAAAAAATCTCGAATAGCCGCAATCACGATTGGCGCGCTAATGACCGTCCTCACCCTATTCCTATATCTGCCTATTTGGATCCTCGCCCACGGCGGAACAACGCCGGAGATCATGGAGGCGATAAATTACGTCTTTGACACATTGCTCTACGCCGGAGCAGCACTCGTCCTGGCATCGGCATTGCCGCGCGAGCCTGAGCACGTGGAGTAAACGTAGCGTCCACATCTCCAGAATCGCAACTAAACCCTTTTCCCGAACCTCACGGCGCCCGTCAACCGCCGCAGAGGATCGAACAGGGTTAGGAGAGCGGGGCTCGAATCAGGATCGTGAGCACTTTGCAAGGTTGTCACAGCGAGGGGGGACCAACAGCTCAGAACATTCCCATTTCGTGCCCGATCTGTCGTGTGCTTGCGTACTCCTCGTCGCTGGCCAGGACATATTTGTGGGCGCGGAGGATTTTCAAGACGCGATCGTCTTTGCCCTCTTTCAGTGCGAGAAGAGCGCGGACAAATCTCTCCCGCTCGGCCTCAGGCACATCTTTGCGAGCCACCCAGACGTAATCGACATAGGGTTCAGAAACATGGAAAACGCGGACTTTCTTGCTGTCCAGTTTCCCGCCCCTGATCAGGAAGTCGAAAACGGTTGCATCGATAGCTCCGGCATCGACCGCTCCGCCCGCCACCAGCGCTGCGGTTGCTAGATGACTCCCGGTATAACGATACTTGAGATCGGTTTCGGGATTGATTCCCGCCTGCTTGAGTTCGTGGTAGGGCAACAGATGGGCGCTGGTCGAGTCGATATCGCCGAATGCGAACTGCTTCCCCTTCAGATCTCTGAGCGAGTAAATTGACGAGCCGGCGCCGGTGATGAAGAGTGTGTGATACTGCAAGTCCGTGACGCGCTGGACGAGCGGAATGACTCCGTACTTGGCGTGTGCCCGGATATACACCAGCGCACCCATGCACGCGAAATCGTAAGATCCATCTACCAGGGCGGCAACAGTTGCGCCGTAGTTGTCGGGAGATGCAATAATCACCGGCCGTCCCATTGCCTTCGTGAGATAAGCCTGCAGAGGCGCTCTGTCTTCCTGATTAGACCCATCTATAACCACGCCGATGGTGATCGACTTGTCGGCTCCGTAAAGCGATGTGCAAGCCAGAATACAAACGACGACCAACACTGCGGCTGTCCTATTTCGCAAAAGCATAGCTTCGTCGTTATCCCCCTTTATGCTTTGTGGGTACTCACTGACGCTCATGGGTGTGGAATCAGGCGAGAACGAACGGGCTGCCCCAAGCCGTTGTAGAAACGGCCAGGGTTGGCCCGTTCGTTCCCGTCCTTACTGTACTGTCAGGGTCAAGGGCACGTTGTGATTCAAGGAGCCGGAGCTCGCTGTCACCAGCACGGTATAGTTTCCCGGTGTGATGCCCGATTGCGGCGGCACTGTCTTGGTCGCCGGAGTGGATACGCCTCCGCACGCCATGGAGAACAAGGTCAGCCCGATCACGAGAGCGAGGAGCGCATAGCGCCAGCCGATCTTGCGTCGCCTGCGGCCAACCGATAGCAGCCCGAACAGCAAGAAGCCTGGTACTTGGAATATCCAGGCGGCCAGCATCGGATGACCGATTCCAGTGTGAGGTTGCGACAGGGAAGCAGCAGCCGCCGTGGTGGTGACGGTGACGGTTACAGCAACCGAACTGCTCCCCGCCGGAATTGTAGCTGGCGAAGTGCTGCAGGTACCGGGCGCCGGCGCACCACTGCAAGCCAGACTTACCTGGGTTGCGAATGGTCCCCCAGTGGAGGCGAACGTCAATTGATACGTTGCTGGTGAACCCGGCTCGACAGAAGCGCTTCCGTTACCGGACACCGTCAAGCTGAAGTCGCTGCCGTTGCCGGAGAGTGCTACCAGCGCCGGTCCTGCAAGCGAGTTGTCGGAAACAATCAGCGATCCAGTCCGGCTTCCTCCTGCCGCGGGAGTGAACTTGACACTGATCGTGCAATTCGCCGCGGGTGCCAGAGTTGCGGAGCAGTTGTTGGTCTGCGAGAAATCACCGGTGGCGCTGATTCCCGCGATCACCATGGTTGCGTTGCCGCTGTTGGTCAGCGTCACGACCTGCAGGGCGCTGGAAGATCCGACCTGTTGCTCCGGGAAAGTCAAGGACGTACTCGACAGGCTATTTGCCGGAGCACCGGCAACTCCACTTAAGGACAATGTCTGCGGGCTGTTGGGCGCCGAATCAGTAAAGGTGACGATTCCGGTTCGGCTGCCGGTGGCAGTTGGAGTGAAAGTGATCTGTGCGGTACAGGTTCCATTGTTCGCAGCTACCGTGCCGCAGTTATTGGTCTGGGCAAAGTCGCCGGTCACTTGAACGCTGGTAACGGTCATCTGGCCGTTCCCGGTGTTGGTTAGTGTGATGGCCTGAGGTGCGCTGGTGCTGCCCACAGCCTGGAGAGCGAAATTCAGGCTTGGGGGGCTGAAGCTGGCAGCCGAGGCAATGCCAGTACCGGTCAACGCTACGGTGTGCGGATTTCCTTGAGCATTGTCGCTGATCGTCAGCGTCCCACTCCGGCTCCCTGCTACGGTCGGAGTGAAAGTCACGCTGATCGTACACGACTGGCTGGCGGGAATCGAGGCGCACTGGGTGGTTGCCGCAAAGTCCCCAGACGTCACGACTCCGGAAACGGTCATTGCGTTTGCGCCTGTATTTGTGACGGTTACGATCTGTGCTGGACTGGTTGACCCTACCGACTCGTTATTGAAGGTCAAGCTTGCAGGAGAGATCGTCGCCGTCGTGACGTATCCGCTTCCGGTCAATGTGATCGATTGCGGACTATCAGGAGCGTTGTCTGTGAGCGTCAGTGCGCCATCGCGCGCACCCCCCGCAGTCGGTGTGAACGTGATCTCGAAGGTGCAGACCGATCCCACGCCGAGCGCCGCGGGACAATCGTTGGTCTGTGCGTAGTCCCCTGTAATGGCGATGTTGGTGAGGTTGAGCGTCGCGTTGCCGTTATTGGTCAGGGTCACGCTCTGCTGCGGGCTGGACTGCCCGACCTGCAGACTGGGGAAGCTGAGGCTGGTGCTCGATAAGGCGGCGATCGCAATCGATCCATCGCCTATCAGGTTGATGAAGTGGGGCGAACCCGCTCCATTGTCCTCAACCAGGATAGACCCGAACCGCGGTCCGGGAGCCGTCGGGGTAAACGTAACAGTAAACGTGCAGGTTGCCGCGGCGGCCACGCCGGTTCCGCAGTTATCAGTCTCGCTGAAGTCGCCGCTGATGGTGATCGACGTAATGGTCAGTGGAGCGCTCCCCATATTACGCAGCAAGGAGGTGTTGGGCTGGCTGACCGAACCAACGGGACGAATCGAAAACGGCACTAGCGAAGGACTGATCGCGACGGCCGGAGCGATTGCCGTTCCAATCTTTGCGACGAAAGCATCCGTGTTTCCGCCGATCGTGTTCTGCAGTGCCGCCGCGGTTACCGGGAAATCACTCGAATCGGTGTAGCCGGCAACGTAAATGCTTTCGGAGGCATCGAGCGCGATTCCGGCAGGATAGTCGTCGCCGTTGCCGCCCAGGTAGGTGCTGAATAGTTGAATGCTGCCGGTGGGATCGATTTCCGTCAACAGCACATCGTTTTGGTTGGTGTAAGCCTCGATCGGGTTCATCGTGAGCATACCGCCGCCGTACACAGAACTGAGTACGTAGGCATCGTTTTGGGAATCCAAAACAATCGACTGTGGAGTGGCGAAATTGTTCAGGGGAAGGAACGTCGAATATGCCAGTCCGGTTCCGGTTGGGTTGAACTTGGTAACAAAGCCGTAGCCGCAGTTCCAACCGTTCGCGACTGGATCGCAAAGATTCGGAGTGGTCACAGGAAACGTGCCGTCACTGTATGCAAAGCCAGTCACGTAAGCCGATCCGGAGCTGTCCACAGCGATCGCATTGATCTGAGTGGGATCTCCATCGGTCGTGCCGAAGTAGGTTGAATAGACCAGCGCTCCGGAGCTGCTAAGCTCGCTGACGAACCCAATCTGCGCGTCATTCGGGGCATTCTGCGAGGGCATGTACGAACCGTTGCTGGTCGGGAAGTTATAAGTGTTTGTGGTCCCGGCAACGTAGGCGTTGCTGCTCGAGTCCAAGGCAATACCCTGGATCGAGCTGATCGGAGGCGGCCAGCAGGGATAGCCGCAATTCTCCACCACGTTCGAACTTCCCCCAAGGTACGTCGAATAGACCAGGGTCGATCCATCTGCCGTCAGGTGAGTCAGAAAGCCATATTCGCCATAGTAGTTATTCTGGTTTGGGGAAACCGACGGCTGAAATGCGTTCTGCAGGGGAAAATCTGTGGAGTAAGTACCGCCGGCGACGTACATGTCGTCCGAACTATCCACGGCAATCGCGTAGACAATGGTTTGACTGCTGCCGCCGAGGTATGTCGAATACAGCAGTGTCGATCCGTCGGCTGATATCTTTGAGATGAATCCGTCCCAGCAGCCGTTCATGGAAGTCTGGAAAGCATTCACCATTGGGAAGTCGGGGGAGCAAGTGTATCCGGTTATATAGGCGTTATTGCTGCTGTCCAGCGTCATGGCCTGGGCATAGTCTTCACCGCTGCCTCCGATAAAGTCGGCGTACAACAGAGTAGATCCGCTGACATCCAGCTTGGCGATGAAGGCGTTGGTGCCGCTGGGAACTGTTCCTTCCGAAGCCAAGGGAAAATTCGTAGACTGGGTCCAACCCGCTACGTAGGCGCTACCATCGCTATCCACAGCGATTCCGACCGCTTGATCATCCGCCAGTCCGCCAAGATAGGTGGAGTAGAGCAACACGGGATCAATGACGAGCGGTTTGGTTCGGTCGTAGCCCTGCAGAGAAAACCCGACTCTGGTTGAATTCTTGATGGAAAAACCGCCGGTCACGGGCAGCTTCATATTGTTAAAGGTCTGGTAGAGCACGGGACTCTTGACGTGGAGCGCGCCTCGCTTGGTTTGCAATACGAGGTCGCCGCTGGAATCCAGGCTGACGCTGTCCGCGCCTTTTACATCGAACTGAATCTGGCGGGGATCCGCCCCGGCAGCAACTTCAAAGTCATATTCCAATTGCGAAGGATTTCCGTAGTAGACAAGGTCGATTCCGGGATAGATGTCCTTGTAGTGCACTTTGCCATAAGTGGCCACGTTGGTATGCCACTTCGAACGATCGTGCCCAATGAAGTAGTTCGCTTTCCCGGGCTGCAGGCCTTCGCCGACGGCAACTGGGTTGGGGTTCGAACCCACCAGGTTCAACTGAATAACTGGCGCGCTTTGCGTCTGATTCGGGGTCGGCTGGGCATTCGCCGGAGTTCCAGTGTTTGCGACAAGCTGGGAGTGCGCTGAAAATGCGATTCCACCGGAGGTGAGAAAAATCACGTATCCGGAACCGCGTGATAGAAACTTGACTTGAGGATCCGTCTGCCCCACATTACCCTCGAAGGTCATGGGCAGGTTGGCGTAGTTGGCAGCAGCTTTCTTAGTGGTTGGTGATTGCGTTAAGCCCGTTGTCGCCGGGCCGGGTTGCTGAGCGGCACAGACGGAGAAGGTTACAAACAGTGCTGCTGCACAGAAAATTCCACTCGCCTTCGTTTTCATGCGAAAGGTTCATCCTGATAAATTGATTTCCGGGGGCAACGCTGTTTGCCGACTCTTTGGGCTGACACCGGATATGTCCTCGCCCAGCAAACTTCAGTCGCGCAGTGGTGGGGTATTCGACTACGACGATGGCAGTGCACGCGCAGCGCCAAGTTGCAAGTTGTGTGTAAAGTACTGACAGACAAGGCTCCGCCGGAAGCGGGCTGGTTTGGAAAGGGACAGGCGACTGTCTCGATTCTGGAGAATGTGAACATTCTAAGACAGTTTTTGAGTGGCGTGACCGACTCGCAACAGGAAACTCACGGTTAATAAGGTGCGGACCTAGTCGACTCGCCCGTCTCCTGCAGCGTGATCACGCTGCAGGAAGCGAGGTTGGCAGTAATGGGCGGCGGACGCCGCGAGACATTTGAGAAAGTGAAGCCGCTCCTGCTCGACATCGGACCCAAGGTGACGCACGTTGGCGACAACGGTCTGGCCCTGGCCAGGTTCACCGCGATCTTCAGCTCGACAGCGCTTCTTGTTCGACCGCCAACGCGAGGATTACTAATGTCGCTTACGTTTCTGGTTTGTTCAGAGTATCGGTCTCGTCGCTACTTTTGGATGGCGTTTCTGCTCTCAATCATCCCCATGAATGCAAGCATGGCGCAAGCATCCTATCCCACAGTAGGCCAGCAGGCGCAGTTTCAAGCTATCGCCTTTTATTCTCCAAGCGCGGAGCCGGACCATGTCCAGTTTGTGGAAGGCGCTCTGAAGTTCTTTTCCGCCCTCGCTGCAAGAGGCAACTTTACCTTCGACTCCACCAGCAACTGGGCAAACATGAACGCTTCGTACTTGAAGAAATACCAAGTCGTCATTTGGCTTAACGACTCGCCCACCAGCGCGGAGCAGAGGCTTGCCTTCCAACACTACATCGAAGGCGGGGGCGCATGGCTGGGATTTCATGCAGCTGGTTACAACGACAAGGATACAAACTGGCCGTGGTTCGTCGATTTTCTAGGAGGAGCGGTATTTCACAGCAACAGTTGGCCACCATTGCCGGCGCGGCTTGTCGTCGACGATCGGTCGCATCCCGCAACCACGAATCTCCCGGACGCGTTTGTGTCGCCGGCCAATGAATGGTACGTCTGGAAGCCGAGCCCGCGCCTTAATAAAGATGTACGGGTCCTGGTGACGTTCGATCCGTCAAATTATCCAATGGGGCTGAAGGACGTTCTCACGGGCGGAGACTTGCCCGTGGTATGGACCAACACGAAGTACAAGATGATCTACATGAACATGGGGCATGGTGACAAAATCTTCACCAGTGCCGTGCAAGACAAGCTGTTTGAGGACGCGATCGTATCGTTGGGAAGGCCGACGGCATGGGCCGGGCGACTGTCAGCGCAGGTGGAGCGGCCGGCGGCGTCGGGGTTGCAGATCAGTCCGCGCGGGATCGTGTTGAATGACGGGAATCGCGAGGTCTACGCGGTGAACCCGGGCAGCGGCACGGTGACTGTGATTCGGGCAACGGATGGTTCGGCAAAGACGGTAAAGGTGGGAACGGACCCGGAGGCGATCGCGGTCAATCCGATCACCAACAAGATTTATGTGGCCAACTCCGGGAGCGGAACCGTGAGCGTGATCGATGGGACGACGGATGCAGTCACCGCGACTGTGCCGGTTGGAGACCTGCCCTATGTGGTCGCCGCCGATCTGTTAACCGACAAGGTTTATGTATCGAAGACTTTCAGCAATACGACGACCAGGATTGACGGCAAGACGAATCAGACCAGCATTCTGAAAGCGGGGGTGCAGGCCGACGCGATCGCCTGGGAAGCCATGACGAACAGGATCTACATGACCAGCTACGAAGGCGGTGAGGTCACCGTGATCGACGGCCGGAACGACAGCGTCAGCACCATCATTGTGGATAAGCACCTTTGGGGAATCGCGGCTGACATTGCGACCAAGAAAATCTACCTGACCGGCTCCGGCAGCGCGAAAGTGTGGGTGATCGACGAGAAAACCAATGCCGTCACCTCTGTAGACACGGGAGAAATACCTTGCGCGGTCGCGGTAGATCCGGCTGCGAACCGAGTCTATGTGGCGAACTATGGGAGCGATAGCGTCACCGTGATCAATGGAGCCAGCAACTCGGTGATCGCAACTGTGCGTGTGGGCGAGCACCCTCAAGCCCTTGCAATCAACTTGGTAACTCACCGGGTCTACGTGGCGAACACGCACAGTAGCAACGTAAGCGTGATCGATGGGACGCTCAATTCTGTAGTCGGCACCGTGAATACTGGAGCTGGCCCATACGCGATCGCCGTAGATGCCGCGACCAATAAGGCTTACGTGGCGACCATGGCGGGAGAAAATCTGACAATCATTGATGGAAATGCGCTCACGGGAACTCCGGCAGCCCTGCCCGCGGCGAGGCAATGAGGAAACACTTTGCGTTCACATTCTTGCTGATCTCGGGCCTTCACGACCACTTTTCCCTTGCCCCCTCGCGGGCTTTGTCATAGGATGACTGCCTCGGTTGCTGCGGACTTCGTCCGTGGCTGGCCAATGGTTGCCCTCCCTTCTGGACCTGGATCGTGATTTGGATCGCGATTTCCAAGTCCGACACAATAGCCAACACTGCTGCGGCATTGGAGCGTCCCGCTGTCCTGCACAGAACGGGCCGAGCCGCTCAAGTGCAGGCTCCAACGAGAAGCTTACGCTTGGGCTCCCAGTATCGTAGTTAAAACGAGAGCGCAGCCATGGAGGAAAGTCCGTGAAAAAAACCCAGCTGGTTATGTGCCTCTCATCCGCGTTCTTGTTGTGCGCGATTTCGGCACATGCCCAGCAATCGCGCCAGGTATTGCACAGTCATGTCCGTCCGTTAGTTGCGAGCGGGCAGGCCGTACCGGTGGGTTTGCTTCCACCTACGCAGCACCTGGGTCTCGCCATCATGCTTCCTTTGCGCAACCAAAGCGAACTGACAAGTTTGCTGGACCGGATCAATGACCCGTCGAGTCCCGACCACCGGCACTTTCTCACGGTGGCCCAGTTCACCGAACAGTTCGGCCCCACGGAGCAGGATTACCAGGCGGTGGTTGATTTCGCGAAGGGCAATGGATTTATCGTGACCGATACCCCGGCGAATCGCATGCTGGTCGATATCAACGGCTCGGTGGCACAAATTGAAAAAGCTTTCCATGTGGTGATGACGGTCTATCAGCATCCCACGGAGAATCGCACCTTTTATTCGCCGGATCGTGAACCCTCTCTCGATCTGAGCGTCCCGGTGGCGCACATCGCAGGCCTGAACAATTTTTCTCTGCCGCGCCCCATGGTAACGAAAGCCGCATCCGGCCAGACCATCCACGGCAACGCGATTGGCTCGGGTCCCGGTGGCGCTTACCTTGGCAGCGACATGCGGGCAGCCTACTACGGCGGCACTGCCCTCACCGGCAGCGGCCAGGCAGTCGGGCTGCTTGAGTTCGACGGCTACAATCTCAGCGATGTGAGTTTAACTTTTGGCAATGCCGGACAGTCCTACAACGTCCCCATCAACAACGTGCTGCTGGACGGCGCAAGCGCGGGTGCAAACGGCGACGACGCCGAAGAGGTGCTGGACATTGTGCAGGCGATTTCCATGGCCCCGGGCTTGAGCCAAGTGCGCGTTTACATTGCGCCCCCGGCGAATGACGTGGACATATTCAACGCAATGGCCGCGGAGAATATTGCCAAACAGCTAAGTTGCTCGTGGCTTTGGTATCCGGAAGACCCTTCATCCGACGATCCGATCTTTCAGGAGTTTGCGGCGCAGGGCCAGAATCTTTTTATCGCTGCCGGAGACTACGGAGCGTACACGAACTTTTCTCTTCCTTACCACTATCCGGCGGAAGACGCTTACGTGACGGCGGTGGGCGGCACCGAGTTGACTACGAATGGCGCAGGAGGGCCCTGGGAGTCGGAAACGGCATGGAATGACGGGGGATATGCCAGCGGGGGCGGCATCTCTCCCGATGGCATCGCCGTCCCGACCTGGCAGGCAAGCGTGGCCAATTCCGCTAACCAAGCTTCGACGACGCTACGCAATGTGCCGGACGTGGCTGCGGAAGCTGATACTGACAACTACTCCTGCGATCTCGGCGTATGTGATGGAGGATGGGGGGGCACCAGCTTCGCGGCGCCGCGATGGGCGGGCTTTCTCGCGCTGGTCAATCAGCAGGCCGTGGCCGCGGGTCAGTCGCCGGTGGGTTTTGTCAACCCGGCCCTCTACGCGATCGGCTTGAGTTCCAGCTACGACAGCGACCTCCACGACATCGTCAGCGGGAACAACGATGTGACCGCTGGCGTTTTGGGCGGGTTCAACGCGGTTCCCGGCTACGATCTGGTGACCGGATGGGGAAGCCCGAACGGACAGAACCTGATCGATGCCCTGCCGGCTCCCAACTTCGCGCTCTCGGCCTCACCCCGCAGTCTGACAATCATCCAAGGCAGACCCGGCGGTGCCGCCGCTATCGCATTGAGCGTCGCCAATGGATTCACCGGCAGCGTCAGCCTTGCCGCGTCCGGCCTGCCCGGCGGCGTGACCGCATCGTTCAGCCCAAGCAGCATAAGCGGAAGCGGAACCAGCAAGCTCACGTTGAAGGCAAACGATTCGGTCACTAGCGGAAACGCCACGGTGACCGTCACCGGCACCTGCGGCAGTCTGGCTGCAACTACTACCATTGCGCTCTCGATCGACTTCGCGCTCTCCGTATCTCCAGGTGCTCAGACTGTCACCGCCGGCAGAGGCGTCAGCTATAAGACGACGCTCACCATGAAAAGCGGCCTTAACGGCAGCGTAAATCTGAATGTCACAGGATTGCCGGCTGGCGCTACCGGAACGTTTACTCCCCCATCGCTGAGCGCGTCGGGCACGTCCTCCCTGACCATCTCAACCACCGGCACGACACCAACAGGCACTTATACTCCGGCGATCACGGCCACAAACGGCAACCTTACGCAGACGGCAAATGTCACCTTGGTGATCAACGTTGGCTCGGACGACTTCACCGTCGCCGCTTCGCCCGCTGCTGTGACTATAGGACAACTCGCCGGAGATAGCAGCGGCGACAGTACCCTCACCATCACCAGCCAGAATGATTTCAGTTCACAAGTCACCCTGAGCGCCACCGGCTTGCCCGCCGGCGTGACCGCGGTGTTCTCGCCCAACCCCGTGACTCCGGCAGCCGACCGCAGCGTGACCTCTGTACTGGCGCTCTCAGAAGTTACCTGGCCGGCACCTTACGGGATCTTTCCGGTAACCGTGACTGGAACCTCCGGCTACCAGGTCGCAACGGCGGATCTTAGCCTGACGGTCGACCCTCTGTTGTTTGTATTAGGTGTGGGCGACGGTGACAGGATTATGGCCCCAGGCAGCAGCATATCCCTTGTTGCCGATATCGCCAGCTCCTCCAGCTTTAGCTCGCCCATCACGTTCAGCGTTACCGGCTTGCCGAATGGCGTCACGGGCGTGTTCTCACCCAACCCCATGACCCCCGCAATCGGCTGGGGCACCTCCACGCTGACGCTGACGGCTTCGCCGACAGCCACCACGGGATCGTTCTCGTTTACCATCACTGCAACCTCCGGTGCATTCAGCCAGAGGCTCGTTCTGACTTTGACAATCCGTTCGTCCGGCTTCACCCTCAGCGCCTCACCCGCGTCTCTGGACGTCACCCAGGGTGGCAGCAAAACCAGCACAATTACCGTCACCAGCCTCAACGGCTTCGGTGGGTTGGTCGGCCTCGGCTTCCTGAGCCTGCCTGACGGCGTGACGGCAAGCTTGCGATCTACGAGATTGATTCCACCCCCGAACGGCAGCGTCAGCACGACGTTGAAACTGACCGCCAGCTCGGCGGCAACCACGGGAACCCTCCCCCTAACTCTCAGCGGAAGTTTCTACGACGCCGGCAACATTAGCTTTTTCGATACCAGCACGCCCATCTCCTTGACAGTGAGCGGCAGCGGGCCAAGCTATGTAACCCTTTCGTCCGCCTTCAACCGGGAGGGAATTTTCTACGATGGTGGCGAGCTTCGCAATGTTACCAACGGACTGGACACCCACGGACACGCCTATTCGGCCAACCTGCTTTCCGGCTGGTCGGATTCCTGGGATAACACTCCCTTTGCAATTGACCTCTTCACGGGTGCTAACAACGTACTGAGTGGGACTGGTCAGACAATCCCGCTGCAACCTGGCAAGTTCTCGGCTTTGCGCATGCTAGGCACGGCGGTGAACGGCCAACAGACTTCGCAGACCTTCACCATTACCTATACCGACGGAAGCACGACAAAGATTACGCAAAGCCTCAGCGACTGGGAGAAGCCGCAAAACTACGCTGGAGAATCAGAAGCCTTCTCCATGCCCTACGTAGACAATCTGTTTGACGGGGGCAGGATACCGCAGACCACTTATCTCTACGGTTATTCGTTTGCCATCAATAACACGAAGACCGTGACGAGCGTCACGTTGCCAGGCAATTCGAACGTAGAAGTACTTGCCTTAACTCTCGTTCCATAATTCCCTGCCCAAACCTGCATCCTTCCTCTCCTTTATCCAGTTATTTCCCCGGCCTGCGCTGGCCTGACCTAGACAAGTCATAGAAGAGAGCCGTCACCACGATGTAGCACGCGGTTGCGACGAGGTCGACGACCAAAGCCAGCCTGCCGTGAACAAAGAGAACGAGTCCTCCCATTAGTATGGTGAGCAAATAAAAGACAGGCGTAATTGATGCCCTCAAACGCGGTGACGCTTCTGAGATCCGTTTCATCATTACTGCTGCGCTCATACTCTTTCCTCCGGCGGTTGCTTGAATCAAGCGAGTGAATCAGATCGGACCTTGATAGCGGCGCAGCCGCACCGCCGCCGCGAGGAAGATCGCGGCGACTACGAACCCCGTCCACAGCCCCGGCGTGCTTAGAAATCCCCCCACGCCATGGTGCATCATCGGATGAATGGCGGCGCTACCCGGCTCCGTCATGTCGAAATTTTCCGGACCCGTGACACGATAGATCAGCAGGGCGCCGAAATGCGTAGTGTTAAAGACAAGCTTCTCGACGATGAAGATGGCCAGCGGCGGCAAGGCGGCCCACAGAAATGCGGCGCGCCGCGCCCAGCCCGATACGAGCAACATCCAGGCGTAAAGCGGTGCATACCACAGCACATGCACGGTCACCAGGTGATAGAGCAGTTGCACCTGGGAGGTCCACACCTGCGCCCATAGCGTAGCGGCGCTCAGGCCACTCGCCAGCAACACGGCTGTGCTCAACAACAGCATGATGAAGTGCGTGGCAACGGTGATGGCGAAGGCAAGCAACGGCAGAACGACGAATGGAATGCTTGCCTTCGAGAACACGGTGGTAAGATCGGAAACCGGCAGCGACTTCCAAAACAAGATGCTGCGATCGCGGCGCTCGCTGTGCAGCGCGTCGAGGCAATAGAACAGCCCGACCACAAAAGCAGTACCCATGATCAGGGCAGTGACGAAGTGGTAAGGTTCTTCGAGTATCATGCGCCAGTGCGTGAGGTTGCGCGTCGACAACGCGCGGCCAAGCGTGGCGATCAAGAAGCCGAGCAAGCTGACGCCCGCCACCGCCAACGGCGCGATATAGATCGAACGGTTCTCCCACAATTCGCGGCGCACCGACCAGTAAAAGGGCCGTGTCGGCGACATGGCAGGGGGTGCGATTACCCGCGAGTCGAGGGGATCGTCCGGCACTGCGTTTGATTGAGTAGTCATCTAGCTGCTCCTTGTGCCACACCGGCCTGATTGCCCATGACGGCAACGAACAGGTCGGCGATGCCGGGTGTGCGCACGTCGCCAAGCGCCGTGAGTTGTTGACGATCGACATGATCGAAAAGCAGGATGCTGCGGCCAAGCGCCTGGCGCTCATGAATCGGCTTGAGAGCCCGCGCCGCGGCGACGTTCTCCGGACGCACGGTCACTTCCAGATAGCGCAACTCGAATTCTTCCATGCTGCAACCGAGTACGATCCGACCGCGATTGATGAACATGAGATCGGTGAGAACATTTTGGACGTCCTCCACCTGATGGGTCGTGACGATGATGGTGCGGCTGCGATCGAAGTAGTCGTTCAGCAGTGAATCGTAGAACTGCTTGCGATACAAAATGTCGAGGCCAAGTGTCGGCTCGTCCAGCACCAGCAATTTCGCGTCAATGGCCATGACCAGAGCGAGGTGCAGTTGGACCACCATGCCCTTCGATAATTCCCTGACCTTGCTGGCGCGACGGATGTCGGTTTTCGCAAGAAAACCTTCCGCCTTGGCGCGATCGAATCGCGGATGCACCCCGGCGACGTAGTCGAGCGCCTGCGAAACCAGCATCCAGCGCGGCAGCACCGCCACATCGGCAATGAAGCAGACATCCCGCATGAGCTGGTCGCGCTCGGTCCAGGGATCGCGTCCGAGCACCTTTAGTTCTCCCTGATATGGGGTGAGGCCGAGAATCGCGTTAAGCGCGGTGCTCTTGCCGGCGCCGTTGGGACCGATGAGCCCGAGGATGCGGCCCTCTTCGACACGTAAATCGATGCTGTCCAGCGCGATGGTTGCGCCGAAGGCCTTGCGCAGGCCGCGTGCTTCTATCACTGTCATTTCTTCGGCTCCTCTTTTGCAGCATCCGGCGACTGGTGGGGTGCGGCAGCGTCCAACAGGTCCTCCCGGGTCAGGCCCAGCCGCTGAATGGTGGCGTAGATCGTGGGCCATTGTTCCGCAAGAAACTTCTGGCGTTCGCCCTGCAGCAGCAGATTGCGCGCGCCCGCATTGATGAACATGCCTCGACCTCGTTTGCTCTCGACCAACTGCTCGTCGACCAGTTGTTGATAGCCCTTGAGAACCGTGAGCGGATTGACTCGATATTCGGCCGCGACATTGCGCACGGACGGCAGCGGATCTCCTTCTTTGAGCACCCCGTCGAGTATCATGGCGACGACGCGGTCGCGGAGCTGGCGGTAAATCGGCTGACTGTCGTTCCACTCACGGTCCATGATGTTTTCCCAGATAGCCCTTACTAGGGTTCGCTCCCGTCAATTCTTCCGCTGCAGGTCGAAGTGCGCGTGGATCGGCTTGTCGTTCATCATGAACGTCCAATCCTCGGTGTGATGATTGGCATCGATGAGGGTGAACACGGAATGGTGCATGTGGTATTCCGGGCTCCCGCTGATGTCCTTGAGCTCGAACTCGACCATCTTGCCATCGGGCGACATCTTGCCGGTCATGCGCGGCCGGTTCCCCGCGTCGCAATAGTGAACCAGCGTGAGCTGGTCTCCGTCCACGTAGAGCATCGTGACCGGATGGTCGTACTTGGTCGCATCCAACGGCGTTCCTGCTTCCTGAAGCTCGTGCACCAGCGCGTTCCCCCTCGAGGTCACGCGCAGCGAGACGTGGAGCGGCTTGCCCCCTGACATCTCTGGCATTTCCGGGACGGTGACGGGACCTTCCCACTCTCCCGCCAGGCTTTTCATGGTTGCGAACGACTTCTGCGCCTCAGACGGCACAGCAGTTACGGAGGATTTTTGCGCTTCAGACTGGGCAAAGGCGGTAGCGGCGATCAGAACGAATACAACGGAAAGTGCGATACGTGATTTCATGGTGAGTGTTCTCCTTATTACTTTTTGCGATGCAGTTGCGGAAATCTCTCTGGCGCTCTCCGGCTTCAACAAGAGCTTTCAAGCTGGCAAGTGGTTCTCGCGCTAAACCACTTCAAAAAGCACCTCTCTGCACTACTGTTATAGTTAACTACAACACTATGAAATATGCAAGCGATTTCTTGCCCCCTCTTCCTGCCGATCCTGCCGATGGGCTATCTACCTCATAAGCAATGGTTTACAGAGCGCGAAACGACATTTGTGGTTCCTTGGACGGCGTCAGGCTTGGTAATCGCGGAAGGGGTTCTAGAGCTGGGGTTTGGATCCTAGCGCACTTTGTACGCAACCCAGCAAAAAGGCACGGCTGCGGTCAGGTCAATCCGTCCGCATCCGCACCTCGAACTGTTCTTGCTTTGCTACTCGACGTTGCGCCAAGGGAGCGCTCGGCTCAATGCGAGTCGCGAGCCACGTGCGCGCCGCTGCGCCCCACCAGAAAATCGAGGTCGGCCCCCTTATCCGCTTGCTGGACGTGTTCGACATAAAGCCTCACCCAGCCGCGATCGGGAAGCGACGGAGGCGTCCAATTTGCCCGGCGCGCAGCGAGAGTATCGTCATCCACATCCAGGCGAAGCAACCGCCTGGGAACATCGAGCGTGACCGTGTCACCCGAATGCACCAGAGCAAGTGGACCACCGGCCGCGGCTTCTGGCGAGGCGTGCAGCACCACGGTTCCATAGGCCGTGCCGCTCATGCGGGCGTCAGAAATGCGGACCATGTCCGTCACACCCTTACGGAGCAGCTTTGGGGGCAGCATCATGTTGCCGACCTCGGCCATACCTGGGTATCCGCGGGGGCCGCAATTCTTGAGGACCATGACGCAGCTCTCATCGATGTCCAACATCTCGTCGTTGATCCGGGAATGAAATTCTTCAATGGTTTCGAACACCACTGCCCTCCCGCGATGCTGCAACAAGTGCGGACTTGCGGCCGATGGCTTGATCACAGCGCCATCCGGCGCGAGATTTCCACGCAAGACAGCAATTCCGGCGCTTGCCTTGAAGGGTTCGCTGAAGCGGCGAATCACATCGCGATTCCAACAGGGGGCTTCGGCTACGTTCTTCCAGATCGGCTGTCCATTCACAGTGAGCGCATCCCGGTTGAGGAAATCGGCCTCTCCCAGTTCACGAAGTACGGTGGGCAGTCCGCCGGCGTAGAAGAAATCTTCCATGAGATGTTTGCCCGAAGGCTGAAGATCGAGCAGGCAGGGCAACGACGATCCCAGATGATCGAAATCGTCAAGACACAAGCGCACCCCGACACGGCCTGCAATCGCGAGCAGATGAATCACCGCGTTCGTGGATCCGCCAATGGCTGCGTTGGCCCGGATCGCGTTCTCGAAAGCTTCGCGGGTCAATATCCGCGAAATACAAAGGTCCTCGTGAACCATTTGCACGATGCGACGCCCAGTCATCTGGGCCAGGGTATTACGTCGCGCATCGACCGCAGGAATAGCCGCGTTGCCGGGCAGGCTCATACCCAGGGCTTCGACCATGCTGGCCATGGTTGAGGCGGTGCCCATGGTCATGCAATGCCCCTTGGAGCGATGCATGCAACTTTCCGCTTCGAAGAACTCCTCGACCTTCATTTCACCCGAGCGGACCTGATCCGTCATCTGCCACAGACCGGTTCCCGATCCCAAGTCGTGGCCGCGGAATTTTCCGGAAAGCATTGGACCTCCGGAAAGGCCGATCGTGGGCAGATTGCAGGATGCCGCTCCCATGAGGAGCGATGGCGTGGTCTTGTCGCAACCCATGAGCAGAACAACTCCGTCGATGGGGTTGCCGCGAATCGATTCTTCTACATCCATGCTTGCCAGGTTCCGGAACAGCATGGCGGTCGGCCGCAATTGCGTTTCGCCCAACGACATGACGGGAAATTCAAGGGGGAAGCCGCCTGCCTCCCACACACCACGCTTTACGCATTCTGCAAGTTCGCGAAAGTGGGCGTTGCAGGGTGTCAACTCCGACCAGGTATTGCAAATCCCGATGACCGGCCGGCCATCAAACAGATCGTGGGGCCAGCCCTGGTTCTTCATCCAACTTCGGTAGAGGAAGCCATCACGGTCCTTTCGCCCGAACCATGCCTGGCTGCGTAGTTTCTTCATTGTTCGTCCTTGCGTCGGGATCGTGGACCCCTGGCCAGCTTGCGCTCCGACCTCAGTGATGATAGCGCGAAATCAATAGGTAAACGTAATCTCGTCGGGAAGGTTCTTCTTGACGAGAAGCGCGGAGTAGAAGATGATCTCGGAGCTCCGCATTCCCATCGAAGGTTCTGAACATGCCTCGCACTCCGTCGTTCGCGCCAATTGGACTGGTAACTTTGATTCTGAGCGCAATCCTGGCGCTCACTTTGCTTTCCTCCGCGCCGGCCGGATCTTTGCCCGATGCGCGCAAGGCCTTGCACATCTTTTTTGTGGACGTCGAAGGCGGGCAGGCAACTTTGTTCGTGACACCGGAGAAGCAATCGCTGCTGATCGACACTGGTTGGCCCGGAAATGATGGGCGAGACGCCGACCGCATTGTTGCCGCGGCAAAGAAGGCGGGGATCGATAGGATCGATTACGTCTTGATTACTCACTTTCACGCAGACCATGTCGGCGGTCTACCCCAGCTGGTCGCTCGAATTCCGGTGGGAACGGTCATCGACCACGGTGACAACCGCGAGAGTACGGACGCGCCGACGGTGCAGGTTTGGCAGGCCTACCAGGAGCTGTTGTCGGCAAACAAGTTCAAACGCCTGACGCTCAAGGCCGGCGACAGTCTTCCAATCCAGGGAATTCAGACTACCGTCGTGAGCTCCGACGGCGCCGTGATTGACCATGCCCTGCCAGGCGCCGGACAGGAAAACGCCAGCTGCAAGACTGCCGCACAATACCCCACTGATCAGACCGAGAATCTACGCTCGCTGGGAACCCTTATCACGTTCGGCAAACTGAGAATCTTGGACCTCGGCGATCTGACCCGCGACAAGGAAATGGAACTGGTGTGCCCAGGCAACAAGCTGGGCGCTGTCGATATTTACATCGTCTCCCATCACGGCTGGTACCAGAGCGGCAGCCCTGCGTTCCTGAATACCATCGCTCCTCGTGTCGCGATTATGGACAACGGAGCCAAAAAGGGTGGCACACCCTCCGCATGGGACATCATTGAAAAGTCGCCTCGGCTCGAGAACCTGTGGCAGTTGCACTTCTCCGAAGAGGGTGGCGCGGCACACAACGTGGCTCCGGAATTCATCGCGAACCCCGAGGGCAACGATGCTGCCAACTATCTGGAATTGACCGCATGGCCCGATGGGAGCTTCGAAATACTCAATTCTAGAACGCAGAACGCCCGACACTATTCGGCACAATAGATTGATGCGACTGCGCACTCGGTACTGCGCGGGATTGTCGTGTTACGTACGCAAGTGCGGCAACCGTGAGGTTCTGTGAATCGCTACAAGATCGCAGTCATTGAAGGGGATGGCATTGGACGCGAGGTCGTGCCCGAAGCTCTTCGTGTTCTAGAAGCCGCGGGGCGCCGGTATGACATAACTTTTTCCTGGCATCACTTTGACTGGAGCTGCCAGAGCTATCTCAAGACTGGACGGATGATGCCCCGAGGATGGCCTCGACCAGTTGCGCGGTTTCGATGCCATCTACCTGGGCGCGGTGGGATATCCCGGGGTGCCCGATCACGTTTCGCTGTGGGGGTTGTTGATCCCGATCCGGCGAGCGTTTCAGCAATATGTCAACCTGCGGCCGGTGCGCCTGCTCTCCGGCGTCGACTCGCCAATCAAGAACTTTCCGCCCGGACGAATCGACTTCTGCATTGTCCGGGAAAACAATGAAGGCGAGTACTCTGAGGTGGGAGGACACCTCTACCGCGGCACGGACGCTGAATTAGCGATACAGGAAGCCGTGTTTACCCGGCGTGGATGTGACCGCATCATGCGTTACGCTTTCGATCTGGCGCGAACCCGCAACCGCCATGTCACATCGGCGACGAAATCCAACGGAATTATTCATACCATGCCCTTCTGGGATGAACGGTTTTTCTCGGTCGCCCAGAATTTCCCCGACGTCAGGACAGATCAATACCACATTGACATCCTAAGCCATCACTTTGTCCAGCATCCGGACTGGTTTGACGTGGTGGTCGCGTCGAACTTGTTTGGAGACATTTTGTCCGATCTCGGCGCCGCCGTCGTTGGCTCCATTGGGTTGGCGCCCTCGGCGAACCTGAATCCGGAGCGGGAATACCCCTCCATGTTCGAGCCGGTGCATGGTTCCGCCCCTGACATTGCGGGAAAAGGCGTCGCGAACCCCATCGCGCAAATTTGGTCGGGAGCAATGATGTTGCGCCACTTAGGGGAAGCTAAGGCGGCGCGTGCCGTCGAGATGGCCTTTGAGGCGGTGCTGGCCAGGCCGGAGGTCCGTACTCCTGATCTCGGTGGCAAGGCCAGTACTCGCCACGTCGGTGATGCGGTCACACAGGAAATATCGGCGGTGAGCGAGCCGGAATGAGTATCTCTCAGGGGTCGTCCGTCGAGCAGAGCGCCAGGCGTCGGATCGCGCTCCGTTTGCTTCCCTTCCTCTGGTTGCTCTATGTCGTTGCTTTCCTCGATAGGGTAAACGTCGCCTATGCGGCGCTGCAGATGTCTCAGGATTTGAGGTTCAGTGACCGAGTGTTCGGGCTGGGCGCCGGAATCTTTTTCATTGGCTACGTTCTGTTGGAAATTCCCGGCGCGCTCATCGTGGAGCACTGGAGTGCCCGCCGGTGGATCGCTCGTATCATGATCTCCTGGGGAATCATCACAGTGCTGGTGGGGTTCGTCCACACCTCTCGCCAGTTTTATACCATCAGATTCTTGCTCGGAGCGGCCGAAGCCGGTTTTTTCCCTGGCGTGATCGTATATCTGACCCATTGGTTTTCGCGTCGTGATCTGGCGAAGGCAGTGGCCTCCTTCATGGCCGCCCAGCCGCTCGCCAACTTTGTGGGTTCACCGCTGGCCGGCAGGATTTTGCGGATTCATTGGTATGACCTCGAGGGCTGGCGCTGGCTGTTCATTCTTGAAGGCATTCCGGCTGTCGTGCTGGGCATCGTTACGATTTTCTATCTCACGGACTGGCCCATCCAGGCGGGCTGGCTGCCGCAGGAAGAGCGCGACTGGATCGCTAACGAACTGAATCGCGAGAAGAAAGAAAAAGCCGCTGTGCGTTCTTACTCCATTGCGCAGGCGCTGCGGCAGCGGGAAGTAATCCTCCTTACCTTGATCTACTTCCTGAGTACGACTGGCGTCTACGGGTTCACCATTTGGTTCCCTACCATCCTGAAGCGAGCGTCAGGATTGTCCATCGGGACAGTCACGTTTCTGGTGGCGCTTCCTTATCTGGCGGCGCTGACTGCAACTCTGCTGAACGGCTGGCATTCCGATCGAACCCAGGAGCGGCGTTGGCATACTGCGGGTCCTCTATTCACCGGCTCGGCTGCTCTTCTTTTCGCCATCGTTTCTGGCTCCCACATCTGGATGCAGTTGGGATTCTTTACAATCTTTGCCGCTTGTCTTTACTCCTATGCACCCTGCTTTTGGGCGCTCCCGACGATTGCCCTTGGCGAATCGGCCGCAGCGGCCTGCATCGGCCTGATCAATTCCCTGGGGAATCTCGGTGGATTTGCCGGGCCCTTCATCGTAGGCTACCTCGTGACCCGAACCGGCTCTTTTACCTCTGGTTTGGATTGTCTGATGTTCAATCTTTTGGGTGCGGGGATTCTGGTACTTTGCCTGCGGGGGTTCGCGGCGCGCGGGACGTCGCCGGCGGCGACTAAGTAAACGGTTACCCCAGTGCGGGTTTCAGCATCACATTCGTTTGCAGGATGGCGACAGTCATGCAAGTCGCTGCCGAGGGTTACGGGCGTCCCTTACGGAATCCCATTCGTGAAAACAAGGCGAAGCCTGCTCTGGTTAAGGTTGTTGCTTTAGGATGAAGGAAACTATGTCAAAACCAAGTGTTGCGATTCTAGGACTTGGCATCATGGGCTCGGGCATGGCCAGCCGTCTGCTCTCTGCGAATTTTCCGCTCGCGGTCTATAACCGGAACCGGGAGAAATGCATTCCCTTCGCCAGCGCCGGCGCGTTCCTGGCCGCGTCGCCGCGCGAGGCCGCGTCGCGTGCTCAGATCATTCTCAGCATGGTGGCGGATGACGCCGCTTCCCGGAATGTGTGGCTCGGCGAAGACGGGGCATTGGCCGGTGCGTCCCCGAGTTCAGTACTAATCGAGTGCAGTACGCTTAGCGGTGGGTGGATTCATGAACTCGCGGCCAAGGCCGCCGCGCGTGGCTGCGGATTCCTGGATGCTCCCGTCACCGGCACCAAGCCCCATGCTGCATCCGGCGAATTACTTTTTCTGGTCGGAGGCTCTGCCGAGGCACTTGCGACAGCGCGGCCTGTGCTTTCTATTCTCGGTCGCGATATGGTCCATCTGGGCTCAACCGGAAGCGGCACTCTCATGAAGCTCATCAACAACTTTCTCTGCGGCGTGCAAGCCGCATCCTTTGCCGAAGCTCTGGCCCTGATCAATGCTGGCGGTCTCGACCGCGATAAGGCCGTGTCGATCCTCACTGGGGGTGCTCCTGGAAGCGGGATTTTGAAGAGAATGGCTGACCGAGTCGCCACGAACGACTTCACCCCGAACTTCGCATTACGCTGGATGGCGAAGGATCTGGCCTATGCCCTGGGGGAGGCCACAGCTCATGGAACTTCCATGCAAATAGCTGCCGCCGCCCTTTCCGTGTTCGAACAGGCAATCGCTGAAGACCTCGGCGACAAAGATTTTTCCGCCGTCACCAAGTCACTTGTAAGAGTTTGATGGGATGGGGTTCAGTCTGGAACCATATCGCATCTCACGAAGCTCTAGGAAAGGAACCTCAGTGTCCGCTTACATGGTCCTTCGTAGAAGCCTGAGGCACAGTTCCCGCTCACAACCGAGAAAGCTCTTGCGGATTAGTCGCCTTCTGTTTCCCGCACTGCTTGCGATGTCGTTGCAGCTGGCCGCGCAACAACCTGCACCCCCAGCTCCTCAGCAGGCGGGTGGACCGAACTCCGGTCCGGCGCCTGCTCCTCCGCCTCTGGCCGGCGCAGCTCTGCAGCACCAGGGTGTGCCCACAGGAGTGCTCTCGGAGCGGCTCACCCTGCGGAGCCAGATCTATGACGGCATGTTGAGCGACTACTGGATCTATGTCCCCGCGCAGTACGACCCCAAGAAGCCCTCCGCCGTGATGGTTTTTCAGGATGGAGAAGGCTATCTGGACCGCAAGGGCGATCACCCCGCCCTGAACGTGCTCGACAATCTGATAGCAGAGGGCAAGATCCCGGTCATCATCGGAATCTTCACCAATCCGGGAGATATCTCGGGCTCAGCAAGCACGCCAACCTATCAGTTCGTTGAAGCATACGGCAAGAAGTGGTCGCGCACGCTTAAAGATTCGATGCGCTCGACCGAGTACGATACCGTCTCTGACCGCTACGCGCGCTTTTTGCATGACGAACTGCTGCCCGGCGTAGCCAGGCGCTACAACCTGCGCACGGATGCCTACTCGCGCGCTATCACTGGCTTGAGCTCGGGAGGCATCTGTGCCTTCAACGTCGCTTGGCAGATGCCCGGCGATTTCAGCCGCGTCATTTCCTGGATCGGCTCGTTCACCGCTATCCAGTGGCACGAGAACCCGGCGGTCGCCGATGGCGGCCAGGATTACCCCGAGAAAATCCTGCGCGAAGAGCACCGCAACCTGCGTGTATGGCTGCAGGACGGCAGCAACGATCAGGAGAACCCGAGGTACGGTTCATGGCCGATGGCAAACCTCCGCATGGCCAACGCTCTTAAGCTCAAGGGCTACGACTTTCGGTTCTCTTTCGGCAACGGGACGCATACGGCAGCCGCGGGGGGCGCGGAGTTTGCCGAAGAAATGATTTGGTTGTGGCGAGGCTATGATCCGGCGAAGACTGCCGAGGTCTACGCTCAGGACCCGGTCGAGGCTGCCAAGCCGCCGTTTCGGGTCGGCATCGCAAATCGCGAACCTCAGTGAACACTGTCGCTTTGACGGCCTCGGTCTTTTTTCTGGATAACACCCTCTGTTCAAGCCTCTTGGTAAAGTCTTTCCACTACGATTTCGGAAATCAACCTTCCGGCTCCGAGCGCGCCTGCTTCACTCCCTAAAGTGGAGATCTTCAGTTGCACTTCGTTTGCCGATTTCTCCAGCGCGCGTTGTCTTATGGTGCGTTTCAAAGGCTCCAGGAATAGTTCAGGTGCGGAACGAAATAGAGCTCCCCCGAAAATGAGGACGTGTGGATTCAGCAGGTTCACCACATCAGCCAAAGCTACCGCAATGTGCGACACTGCCTCGTGCAGAACGCGAAAGGACAGGCTGTCACTTTGCAGGGCAGAGTGTCCGATCATTTCAATACTGATCCGGTTCAGATCTCCTTGGGCTAACTCTCGAACTTTCGAATCCACACCGGTTTCGATGGCGCTTTTCACGGATTGAATAATGGCTCCGCAGGAAGCCAGCGTCTCCAGGCACCCGTAATTGCCGCAGCAACACAGCGGGCCGTGTTCATCTACTGTCATGTGACCGAATTCGCCCGCGCTGCCACCCGGTCCGCGGTACAGTTTCCCATCAAGAAAAATCGCGGCTCCAATCCCCATTCCTACGTCCACGTATATGAAATCGCTAAGACCGGCTCCGAGTCCGAAATGCTTTTCTGCGGTCGCGATCGCTCGTACGCTGTCTTCAAGCAGGCAGGGCACGCCAAATTCGCGCTCCAGGATGTCTCTGAGCGGAACGTTTTTCCATTCGGTCCTCTGACCAGGGCGTGGGAACGATAGCACTAAACCTTTACTCACATCGATCACTCCTGAATGACCGATGCCAATTCCCTTAAAAGCGTTTCTCGGCTTTCCCGAATCATCGATTGCTTTGTGGATCGCTTTCAAGGTTCTGGAAAGAACAAGATCGCGGCCGTCCTGCATTGCGGTTTCAAACTCTTGCTTGTAGACCAGAGCGCCCCGGATATCGGTGACTACTACGCGCGTGTAAAACGATCCCAGGTCCACCCCGATAAGGAATCCGGCGTCGTCGCGAAGGCTCAAAGAAACAGGCTTTCGCCCCAGGGCACTCGAGTTGTGGCCGCATTCTATAACTAGTTCTTTGTCCATCAGATTTTGCACGATCGCGGTGATAGAAGCCGCGCTCAAGGAGGTCTGCTTTGACAGTTCAATTCGCGAGATGTTGCGCTTCGCGTGAATGAGTTGCAGAACATTCCACTCGTTCTTGAAAGATTTGGACTCGGGATTTCGAGCCTGCGCCCGTTTTAGACTGCCCGTGTTCACCATCGATGTCCCTTCCTGGCACGCCTATTCAACTGGCGCAGGCGCTCCCGAAGCGTGGCGGCTGACATCGCCAAAGGATCCTGCCTGTAGCGTAATTTAGCCGGGGTGCAGTAGGCCTCCCAATTATTTCTTGACATACATGAATTAACAGGCGTAAACATGGGGCGCTATTCCACATATTACTTCACGTACTGAAGTAAATACAAACATTCCCCAGCCCGACACAAGAAAGCTCACAGGAGAGCGAATGCCAAGTCAGCAACTTGCTTTGACGATCGGAACATGGTGCGAGCCTCGACTACGATGCTGTCATCGGCGCGCGATCACCTGGTCGATGCTGCTTACTGGGTTGTTCTGCTTATCCAGCTTTCAAAGTGCAAATGCTGGCGTAACCGGGAGCGTTTCGGGAATCGTGATCGACAAGAGTGACGCTGTGATTGCCGGAGCGAAGGTTACCGCCCGCAGCATCGAAACCGGGATAGAGCGCGCGGTTGTCACTGATCAGAAGGGTTTCTATTCCTTTCTGGCTTTACCAGTTGGCACCTACACCATCAGTGTGGTCAGGAGTGGCTTCAAGGAGTTTCATCAGACCGGCATTATTATTGACGCGAACAGTGCAGTGAGGGTCGATGCTCGTCTTCAAGTGGGCGGTATCCACGAGGAGATGACTGTCTCCAGTAGCCCGGTTCGGGTTGAAACCTCGAATACGCAAATGGGCGAGGTGATCGGAAGCACCAAGATGGAGTCCCTTCCGCTGAATGGCCGAAGCTACACCGATTTGCTGGCCCTGCAACCCGGCGTGGCGCCAGAAACCTCGGGAGAGTACGAGCCCATTTCGCCATCGGGCAATCTGAACGCCGGCAGCCTCTCCGTCAGCGGCCAGCGCGAAACCGCCAATGGCTTCATGGTAAACGGCGGCAACGTCAACGAAGGCGTAAGCCAGACTACTTCAATCGTTCCTAGCCTGGACTCAATCGAAGAATTCCGAATTCTTACCAATAACTTCGATGCCGAGTACGGAAATTACAGCGGCGGGCAGGTGAATGCCATCACCAAGTCAGGGACAAATGAGTTTCACGGAGAAACCTTCGATTTCTTGAGAAATGATGCTCTGGACGCGCGGAATTTCTTTAGTGACATCCGAGGAGCGTTCAAGCAGAACCAGTTCGGCGGCACGTTCGGCGGCCCCATTGTGCGCAAGAAGATTTTCTTTTTCACGGACTATCAAGGAACACGACTGACGCAGGGCCAGGTCGCCGAAGTGCCGGTCCCTTCCGGTGCTGACCTTACCGGAAACCTGACCGACGTAGGCAGCGCGATCACTGGTCCGGTTAACGGAGGATACTGGGCAAATGTGCTCTCTACTGAGTTGGGATATCCCGTCGCGGGCGATGGTTCCGAGCTGTATTACTACACTGCGGCGACCATCAATCCCAATACCTCAAACCCTTACGGTACAAATTGCACAAGTAACAACCCAACAACGGGTTGCGTCTTCCCGAACGCCACAATTCCATCTTCGGCAATATCCGCTCCTGCCAAGGCGCTTCTAAGCTACATCCCGCCGCCGAACACCTCGATTAGTGGACAACCGTTTTTTGAGACCTCTGCTTACAACAACGTACTGCGGGATGACAAAGGTGGGATGCGTGTAGACGGAAGCAGCAGGATCGGGCTGCTCTCCGCATATTACTTTCTGGATGACTATACCCAGCAGTGCCCATACTGCGACGCGTCCCTGCCAGGATTCGGCGTTGTGAACACCGGTCGAGCACAAATGATCAACGTGAGCGATATTACGACCCAAAGCCCGACCGCCGTAAACGAGATTCGTGTACATTACATGCGCAACGCGAACTTCGTGGGCCAGCCGGTGGGAGGTGTAGGGCCATCTCTGTCGTCTTTAGGATTTGAGACGGGAGCGAGCACCCTGGGCATTGTCCCTCTTGCACCCCAGTTTAATGGCGTTCCCAACATAGCGTTTAACAACCTTAGTTTCGGCGTGAATGCCTATCCCCTGGCGCAATACAACAACACATACCAGGTGCTCGATAATTATTCGAAAGTGTTAGGCACTCACTCCATCAAGTTCGGCGGGAACCTCCATTACGACCAGATCACGCAGCACACCTTCGGTGCGAACAACGGCAGCTTTACTTTCGACGGTTCAGAGACAGGGCTCGACTTCGCCGATTTTCTGATCGGCGCGCCGGTCAATTATCAGCAGGGGCAACAAGCTCCGCTTCACTCCCGCAGCCGATACTTCGGGCTGTACGCGCAGGATAGCTGGCGCGCCACTTCCGCCCTGACGTTGAACTACGGGCTGCGGTGGGATGTAAGTACATCGTGGTGGGAAGCAAAAAATCAGCTGGAAACCATTATTCCGGGAGAGCAATCGCAAGTATTTCCTGGCGCTCCTACGGGATGGGTCTTCCCGGGTGATCCGAATGTGCCGCCCACTCTGGCTCCGACCCACTACAACAATTTCGCTCCTCGAATCGGACTGGCCTATTCACCCTCAGCCGATAGCGGTCCTCTTCACTGGCTGCTCGGAGGCAGCGGCCAAAGCAGCATCCGGGCCGGGTATGGCATGTTCTATACCGCAATCGAGGATCTCACCGACGCGTTAGAGGTGGGTGACCCTCCGTATGGTTTGTTTTACTCGAGCCCGAATCCCTCTTTATTCAATACTCCTTTCGTCGATCGCGCCACCGGGATCAGCGAAGGGCAACGCTTTCCCGTGGTCTTGCCTCCAGCGAATGTGTCCGCTTCCAATCCCGATCCGAACGTGAACTGGTCCGAGTTCGAGCCGATCTCAAGTTCACCCGGATATTGGTACAAGAACCACCTACCTTATGCCGAGCACTACGAATTTTCGTTCGAGCGGCAACTCGGCAATACTTCGCTGTTGAACGTTAGTTATGTCGGGACGCAGAGCCATCGACTGCTTGTGCTCGTGGAAGCTAATCCTTCGAATCCTGCGACCTGTCTTGCTGTCAGCCAGACCAGCCAAGTCGTCCCTGGGGGCGCGGTCTGCGGACCCGCCGCCGAAACCGGCATTTTCACTACAGTCTCGGGACAAACGGTAGTTCCACGTCAACCTTTGGGAGCAAACTTCGGCAGCACTGGCCTGTACGAGAATATCGGCACGGCAAACTTCAACGCGCTGGAGGTCACAGTTCGCCATCGCAGCCGCCGCCTGGAGTTCTTGGCGGGATACACATACAGCAAGACGCTTGATCAAGCCTCGGGACTGGGTGATCAAGTCAATCCTTTTGATCCGCAGCAGACAAAGGAATTGGCCGCATTTGATCTCAGGAACAATCTGGTTTTCAGCTACACCTACGACTTGCCTCTCGATCGCCTCTCGGGCCTCGCAGGTAAATTGCTGAACGGCTGGAAGCTCTCCGGCATCACCCGTTTCTCCGATGGACTCCCGGTGACGCTGCTCGAACTGGACGATAACTCGCTCATCGGTACTCCATGTGCAGGACCAAACTGCAACGGTATTGACGAACCGAACTACGCGCCGGGGCCATTGAACTTCTCGGATCCCCGCAAATGCGTTAACAACCCCAACTGCGCTCCGTATTTCAATACCTCGCTTTTCACGTCAGAGCAGCTTGGCCAGCTCGGAAACGCGAGGCGCCGTTTCTTTCGCGGTCCGGGAATCAACAACTGGGATGTGGCACTCCTGAAGGAATTCCGGGTTAACGACCGTATGCATTTCGAGTTCAGAGCTGAGTTTTTCAATGTATTCAACCACACGCAGTTCGTGGCAACCAGTGGCCTGGGTTCGCCGAGCACAGGCACATGTGTCACAAGTGGACCAGGACAGCCCTGTGGTGGGCCGGGCTCGAGTTTTGGGATCATTACTACCGCTCGCGATCCTCGTATTGGCCAGGTCGCACTCAAGTTCATTTTCTAGAGTCGTCGCGGCAAGTGGTCGTCGCCGACGAAAAGCGCAATTGGGCATTTACCCGACCGTCCCTAGGGAGGACATTCACATGAACGCAACCGTGCGTAGGCCTTTCGGAATAGTGCGAGTATTAAGATCAACGGTATTGCTGGCGATGGCGGCGGTCGCGTCGGCGCAAACATCTGCCCCTGGTATTGCCGTACAGGGCAATCAATTCGTCACCACAAGCGCGGGGACACTAGGTGTGAGAAGTGTTGGCGCGAACGTGCCGGTCGTCCTTCGAGGAGTCAACATCACAGGATCGGAATATGAGTGCCTGCAAGGCGACTCCGTTTGGGACACCATACCCAGTGCAGAAACCACGGCCGCCTACCAGTCGGTGGTTAACGCAATGCTCGCCTGGCATGTAAATGTCGTCCGCCTTCCACTCAATGAGGACTGCTGGCTCGACGTACCCTCGTCATCCCCGCCCCCTGCAGCAACCAGCGGAGCAAACTATGTCAATGCGATTGCCAGCTTTATACAAGTCGCCAACGCATCCGGCCTGATCGCGGAGGTTGACCTCCATGTTGGGGCTGGTCCGGAGCTGGTTAAGAAGAACAGCAATAACATCGATTCTTATCCCGCCATGGATACGAACTATTCCGGCACCTTTTGGCAGTCGGTCGCGACCAAGTTCGCAGGCAATCCGGCGGTGATTTTCAACCTCACCAACGAACCGGAAATTACTTCGTGGCCATGCTATCTCAATGGCGGTTGTTCGACGAAAGGGTTTACGTCGCCGAATGGGTCGTCGAATTACTGGACGGTTCTGGGAACACAGAGCGTCGTGAATACGATTCGCGCAACTGGCGCCAGGAATCCAATCATCATTGCCGGCTTAGACTATTCGAATCAACTCAACGACTGGTTGTCGTACGTGCCAAGCGACCCGGATGGCCAGATTGTCGCTGGAATCCACATCTATTTCGATGACCTCGACTGTGAAGATGCCGCATGTTGGACCAGCGTGTTCGGAGGAATCCAGAGTGCCGGTTACCCAATCGTCGTCGATGAGACCGGCGAACTTGATAAAGTCAAGAATACTCCAGCCCAGGGGGATACTGGTTGTGGCTCCGGAAGCGAGCAGACCCTCACGGCGTGGGCCGACGCGCAAACTCCGCAGGTTGGCTATTGGTTCTGGGCATTCACGTCGGTTGACTGGAAGAATTGCACCAACGGGCCTGACCTTCTTGAGGGGCCAAACCCGCCGGCCAGCTTCACTGCGTGGCCAAACTACGGGACTTTCGTGGAGTCGCACCTGCAATCTGTTCAGTAGCGAACGGCGTTCCGCAACACACGAGAGAGCTGCAATCGAATCGCTGTCAAGAAGGGTGGGGCTGGGCATGCGGAGCTTCAAAACCGAGCGGGAGAACAGAGGATTCCTCGTCGCTGGGCTTGCCATCTTTGTTTTGACGTCCTGCGCGCTGACTGTCGCGCAGGACGTGCAGACGTATGTGTCCTCGAAGGCTGGGGACCGTATTTCTCCAAAGCCAGTTCTTCGCTTCGAGCAGGATCAGCATCCCTCAACTGTGAATTTTGAGATCAATGACGACGTCACTTACCAGAAGATGGACGGCTTTGGCGCGTCTTTTCTGGAGGCGGGCCTCATTTGCCTCAACAGTTTACCTGCCAGCGAGCGCGAATCTGTTTTGCGCGCTCTCTTTGACCCCGAGAAGGGTGCGGGATTCTCCGCAATGAAGACCGTAATTGCCTCTACGGACTTCATGTCAGCGGGACCTTTCTACAGCTACGACGATGTGCGCGGTGACGTCGCCATGAGCCACTTCTCCATCGCACGCGACCTCGAGCCGAATGGGCTGATCACTTTCATCAAACTGGCTCGCCGTTACGGCAAATTTGTCCTGCAAGCTCCGATGGACTATCCGCCGGACTGGATGTTGGTCGATGTGAACAAGAACCAGGACGTGAATCCGCAATATTACGACGCCTTGGCCCGTTATTATCTCCGTTATCTCCAGGAGTACGAAAAGCACGGCGTGTTCGTTGACTATTTGAGCCTGTTCAATGAGCCCGACATCTACACCAAAATTCCATACAACGAGATCGACGTTTTGCTGAAAGACCACGTGGGTCCGCTGTTCAGAAAAGAAGGGATTCGCACCCGCATCATGTTGAGTGAAGCGCCTAACCGGGAGGATGCGGCTCGCAATTATCCGTTGGTGCTGGATGATCCCGGGGCTCGTCAATATGTCGCGGTCGCGCCGTACCATGGATATGACAATCAGGACTGGGACAAACTCCTGAACTTGCATCGCCAATATCCGGACCTGCCTTTATGGATGACGGAGGTATGTTACGCCTACGACGCAGGCACGCCGAAATCCATGTCTCTTCCCCGCTTCGACTTCGAGGACGGCGATTATTGGGGCAATCAGATCTTCAACGATCTCGAGGTCTATACATCTGCCTGGATCTACTGGAACATGATATTGGACGAAAAGGGCGGACCCTGGTCCGTGTCAGAGATTCATGGAAACCCCGACCCGAACGTTCAGCATCCTGTGGTGATCATTGATCGCCGGTCGAAGAAGGTGACCTACACGGGCCTGTATTACTACCTCACCCACTTCAGCAAGTTCGTACGCCCGGGGGACATTCGCGTTAAGACCAGCGGATCACTCGGCGGGGTGCGTGTAATGGCGTTTAAGGCGCCGGATGGCAACATTGTGACCGAACTGATGAACAGCCAACGCGAAGACGTGGAGATGAGCGTTAAATTCCACGATCGAGTGCTTCGCTTGAAGTTGCCGGCAATTTCGATCACGACCGCATTGTGGGCTGGCGACAGCGTTAAAACCCAGACCGGCCAGATGCGCTCGACAGCTGAAGAGCACGACAAGCAGGCAACGAGATCCACAAATCAATCACAGGGTGACGCACAATGAAACTGACACACCACAATTCAACGGCGACGGAAGAGAAATTGGCCATCGATGGCGGCACGCCTGTCCGAACCGAACCCCTCCCTCTGGAGTTTCCAGGCGTCCACCACATGGACGAGGCAGAGATCGAGGCGGCGTTGCGTGTCTTGAAAAGTCGATCGCCATTCCGCTACTACGGCATCGATCTGCAAGGGGAAGTAGAAGCATTCGAGTCTGAATTCGCATCGTTCCTCGGTGTGGCTCGCGCCATCGCCGTGAATAGCGGTACCGCGGCTCTGCACACCGCACTCTCCGCGCTGGGTGTGGGGCCCGGACAGGAGGTGATTGTTCCCGCCTACATGTGGGTGTCGGTGGTCGCATCGGTGGTCAATCTTGGCGCAATTCCGGTGCTGGCTGACATCGATGAAACTTTCTGTCTTGATCCCGCCGCCGTCCAGAAATCCATTACCCCGCGAACGGCAGGGATGATTGTGGTTCACATGAGTGGTGCGCCCGCAAACATTACGGAGCTTCTTAAGATAGCCCGCGAGCGAGGACTGTTTCTTCTCGAGGACTGTGCCCAGTGCGCGGGAGGAAGTGTCAACGGGAAAAAAGTCGGCACCTTCGGGGACATGGGGATATTCAGCTTTCAGATGAACAAGAATATGACTAGCGGAGAAGGCGGGGCCGTCGTTACAAACGATGCCCGGCTTTACGATCGAGCTTTTGCCTGCCATGACACGGGCTACGCGCGCGATGACAACGGCCGGGCTATCTTTGATAATCTTGCACTGTGTCTGTGGGGACGGGGGTACCGGATCGACGAGTTACGCGCTTCCATTTTGCGGGTACAGCTCCGAAAGCTGCCGCGAATAATCGCCGCGATGCGCGGCAGCAAATACCGCATCCGCAAGGTGCTGGAAGAGTTTCCTCAACTGCGACTGAGAAGGATTGTTGATCCTCAAGGGGACACGGGATGCTTTCTGATCTCCACTTTTGACACCCCTGAAAACGCGGCGCAAGTTAACCAAGCATTGCGCGCCGAAGGAATCGTCACCTCATCGCAAGGGGTGAACAACGTTGTGATGACCAATTGGGGTCTTCATGTCTATTTCAATATTCCGAGTCTGGTGAATAAGACGAGCGTGGACATGAAAGGATCGCCCTGGAAATTGGCGGAGAATCAAGGCTCGACTGCCAGCTATCACAAAGGGACTTGCCCCGTGGCCGACAGTTTATTCGAACGCAGCATCTTGCTCGCGATTCCTTCGTGCCTAACGGAGCGGGATGAACAAGACATTGTGCACGCCTTCCGCAAAGTCTTGGGCAGGCAAATATGACAGCTCGTAAGCAACTGAACGTCGCGATGATCGGCCAGGGGTTCATGGGACGAGCGCATTCCAACGCCTTTCATCAGGTTGGCCATTTTTGTGGGTCCTCCTACGACCTTAGATTGAAGGTGATCTGCGGACGCAAGCAACCGCAGCTTAAGGCGATGGCCGCGCGGTGGGGCTGGGAGGAAGTATCAGGTGATTGGGAAACGGTAGTAGCGCGGAAAGATGTGGACATCATCGACATATGCACTCCGAACTATCTCCATGCGCCGATCGCGATCGCCGCCGCCCGAGCGGGCAAAATTGTGCTTTGTGAGAAGCCCCTCGCCATGTCAGTGGAGGAAGCAGAGCGCATGGCCAATGCAGCGCAGAATGTCCCCACGCTGGTGTGGTTCAACTATCGCCGCGTCCCTGCGATTGCTCTCGCCAAGAAGTTGGTGGACGAGGGGAAACTGGGTCAGATCTACCACTACAGAGCCACCTATCTGCAGAGCTGGGGAGCGGACCCGGTCAGCCCGGATGCATGGCGCTTCAAGCAATCTGAAGCTGGATCTGGCGCGATGGGCGATCTGCTATCGCACTCCATCGACCTGGCTTTGATGTTGAATGGGCCGGTAGACGAAGTCTCAGCTCTGGTTCACACCTTTGCTCCAGGCCGGGAGGTAGACGACGCGGTGCTAACGCTTGCACGTTTTGCGAATGGCAGCATCGGCAGCTTCGAGGCTACCCGCTTTGCCATCGGTTGCCGCAATCGCAACTACTTGGAAATCCACGGGGCGAAGGGCGCTATCCGCTTTGATTTGGAGGATCTCAATCGTCTCCACGTGTTCGACGCCGGCGATGCCGCGGAGGTGCAGGGGAGCCACAACGTCTTAGTGACAGGACCGGGCCATCCTTACACGTCTGATTTCTGGCCGCCCGGACACATTCTCGGGTACGAGCACACGTTCATTCTGACCCTGGCTGATTTCCTGCGGTCACTTGAAAAGAATGAGAGATTTCACGCCAACTTTCAAGATGCCGTCAACGTGCAAACAGTACTACGCGCAGTCGAAGAATCCGCTCGAACCCGATCATGGGCAAGCTCAAAAACGCAGCTTGTGAATAGCTGAGTTGAAACGAAGCTCAAGCTAAGGTTTGATCTCAAACACCGTCCCCCCGCCATAAGTGCCGCCCGCGACGGTCGTGCCGTAGAGATTGCCGGTGGCATCAAGGATCAGGCCGGCCCAGGGGCCTGCCCCGTCGGTGCCGTTTTCGTTGAAGCTGGTGGGCAAGCTCTCGGTCCAGCTCCCTCCACCTGTGGGCGTCAACTCGAACACCGCGCCGCAGCCGAAAGCGCCGCCGTTCGGCGTCGTGCCGTAGAGATTGCCGGCATCGAAGATAAGGCCAGCGTATGGATCGTACCCATCCGTGCCGTCTGCCTGGAAGTTATGCAGCAGCGTCTCCGTCCACACCCCGCCCGCTCCCGGTGTCAACTCGAAGACCGTACCCAAGCCGTAAGCGCCGCCTGAGTACGTAGGGCCGTAAAGATTGCCGGTGGTATCGAGGATGAGGCTGCCTTGGGGAGTGTATCCATCAGTGCCGTTTTCGACGAAGGTGTGCAACACCTTCTCGGCCCAATGGCCGCCCGCCTCGGCCTTCAACTCGAACACCGTTCCAAAGGCGACATCGCCGCCCGCGGGAGTGCCGCCTTGGTCCGTCGTGCCGTAGAGATTGCCGGCGGTATCGAAGATCAGGCTGGCGAAAGGAGCGAACCCATCGGTGCCATTGTCGTTGAAGCTATGCAGAATCCTCTCCTTCCAGCCTCCGCCTGCCTGGGGCATCAGCTCGAACACGGTGCCGCGGATGTAAGCGCCGCCCGTCACGGTCGTACCATAGAGATTGCCGGCGGTGTCGAAGATCAGGCCGCCGTAAGGAGTGTACCCGTCCACGCCAGGGGTGGTATTGAAACTGTGCAAAATCTTCTCAGCCCAGCCGCCGCTGACTGTGGGCGTCAACTCGAATACCGTACCGCGGCCATCCGCTCCGCCGGCTGTCGTCGTGCCGTAAAGATCGCCGGCGGCATCGAAGATCAGGCCGGAGTAGGGGACTTCCCCGTCGTTGCCGTTGTCGCTGAAGCTATGCAACACCTTCGCGGTCCAGCCCCCGCCCGTTCTTGGCATCAACTCGAACACCGTCCCTTGGCCATAAACGCCGCCTATTTGGGTGGTGCCGTAGAGATTGCCGGTGGCGTCGAAAATCAGGCTGGAGTAGGGACCCTGCCCGCCGCTGCCGGTGGTGTTGAAGCTATGCAGCACCCTCTCCGTGGCCGCACTCGCGCTGGTTACGACCACAGCCACAGCCAGGATTGCCAGAGACACTCTCAATCCGATGAAGCCTTTCTTGCTTTGCATAAGTAATCCTCTTTTCAACTTAGAATTCACCCTGACATCATGACGTTGTCATCGACTGACCGCGCTTACTTGGATTGACCAATCGCTGGTTGCCCGGCAGCCCTGTGCATTGGTCGCAGATAGTACGGCGGTCGCACGGAAAAGACCAGTGACGAGTTCTGACAGATTCTGACGAATTCTTTAGTCCCTCTATGTCGATGAAAACACAGGTGGTTAAATTCAGGAACAATCGCATATCGGCTGTCAGCTTACGGACATGAACACTTCGTTCACCGTGAAAGTATGAATGTTGCCCGGCGTTGCAACCTCGGGGATCGATACTGGAATCTGCTTCCGCCCCGGATCAGTGGACGAAGTTGATTGCCACCGCCGGAGTGACAGTGGAGTGCGTATTGTGGCTGGCCGGAATCACGCGGGTGCCAAGGAGTACGCCTAGATTGCGTTTCCAGCTGTATTCGACCGCCGGCGCGAAGGCGAATATCTCGCTGGAGCCAAGCCAAACGCTGGACGGATTGGTGTTGGGGCCCAGAACGTTATATCCGGTCACTCGGGTGTTCCAGTTGTGGCGGTAGGTGACATCGAGCGCCAGCACCCATTTCCGCGTCAGGCTATATTCCCAGGACGAGTCAGCGAGGAACGAACCGCCGGGCCTGGCGTGCCCGCGGAATCCGTCCGCAGTGCCGTAGACGCTGACATCTACCAGGTTCACGCTGTTGGACAATGCCTGCGACGCGTCGAAGCGCGTGCGCAGAATGCGGCCATTGGGCAGCCAGAAGTACGTCTGGGAGTAGAGCGCCAACGTCGTGGTGTAGGCCCCGCTGCCGAGGCCGTCGCTCGGCCGGTCGCCTAGCCGATCATATTTCCCGGTCGGAAACGTTTCCTGCACAACGACGGACGCCGTGGGAATCCAACTGCCGGCGTGAAACTGCGTGAGCCGGTACTCACCCTGCAAGGTAAGATCACCCAGCTCGACGCTGGAGCTGTTCAGACCGTCGCTCACTACGCTGAAGCCTGCCGTGGGGATCAGCCCGACCGTTACTCGGTCTGCCAGTCCATAGTTCACGTAGGTGAGCGACCCGAAGCCGTTCGAATGAGCGGCGATCACATCGTAGAGATAGGGCTCAATCAAGACATGTCCGCGCGGTAGCGTCGCGGCCGAGGGCGCCAGCATGGGTCCGGTCCACCAGGCATCGTCCAGGGACTGGCGGACGACAGAAGATGGCGGCGACGCCTCTTGGGCACCGGCACTGCCGGCCGTCAACGCGAGCACGAGCACTGCTTGCATCGCTCTCCGGAAAGTCACCTGCGCGCCTCCCCTTGACTGTTTGCGGCATGAACTCCGAGAAACCGTCGGTCGTCTCCGCTTCAATCTAAGCGTTGCCTCAGTTTGAAGTTCAGTGACCTTTATCAGATTCATCTTTCGCCCGTGTGGATGTATTGATGAAGTTTGCCTTCCAGTCTTGCCTCTATCACCCGAAAGCCAGCACTGGTGGAAGCGGCGCCTCAGGGCCCAAGTGGGCCAGCAGCCAGACCGTCATAGCACGTCCACAGATTTGGAAACGATGAGTACGCTGTTCTACTCCTGGATCACACGAAAGGCCCGTCGCTCATCAGCTTGCGCCAACATGAGGGAATCGCATCGATCCTAAGAGTGTCGAGGGGGATCCAGCCCACGCAGAGTGCGTATACCATTTGCCGAAAAGGACACGCCGGTTTTCCGCTTGCCGTTGCGGATGCTTTAAGATGTTGAGTCATGCAGCAATCCGAAGAACAGCTAGTCAGCGCTTTGTTCGATGCTCAGGTAAAGGCTCAGGCGCTGTTTGCGGAAGTCGAAGCGCAAAATCTGATTCGTCCAGGGGCCGCAGAAACTGAGATCAACGCGAGCATTTATGCCCTTGCCGAGCGTATGTACGGCATCGCTCGCTACTGGCACAAACGCATAGTGCGCGCGGGTCGCAACACCTTGGCTCCTTATGACGAGAATCCTCCAGATTTGACGGTTGCTGAAGACGACATCGTCTTTCTCGACCTGGGTCCCGTGTTTGAAGAATGGGAAACTGATTTCGGTCGCACCTACGTGATAGGAAAGGATCCACTGAAGCACAAGCTCTGCCGCGACATTGAAGAGGCGTTCACCGAAGGGAAGCGGTATTTTCAGGAGCACCCTGACATCACCGGCGCCGAACTGTATGCCTATGCGCAGCAACTGGCTGAGAAGGCTGGCTGGGAGTATGGCGGCCCCATCGCAGGACATCTGATTGGAGTATTTCCGCATGAGAAAATCGCTGGGGATAAGATCACGCTTTATGTCCATCCCAAGAACCAGGACCGCATGCGGTCCTCGGATGCGTTTGGCCGCAAGCGGCATTGGATATTCGAGATCCACTTTGTGGATCGGGCGCGGGAAATTGGCGGGTTCTACGAACAACTGTTGACAATTGGTTGATTCTTCATCTTCTTATTTCAGCTATGGCTCCAAGTCCGCCAGATGTGCGCGGTGTCAACCTCGATCCGCAAACCCGTTGCGAACACTATCGCGGGCCAACTGACATTATCGCGATCAAGATGAAGTGCTGCGGGGTCTACTATGCGTGCAAGGATTGCCATGCCGTGCTGGCAGATCACGGGATCGAGGTCTGGCCGGAGAGCATGTGGGGCGAGGAAGCGATACTTTGCGGCGCCTGTGGCACAGCGCTGACCATTCTCCAGTACATGCAGAGCGAGTCCCGCTGCCCATTTTGCTTTGAGCGGTTCAATCCAGCATGCCGCAACCACTATCACTTCTATTTCCAAATTGGGCCGCAGGGCCGCGGTGAAGACGTTCAGGACGAGGGGTCACGGGCGAGAAACTAGGGAGCGCGAAACACGGCCCGCGCCAGCAAAAGCGCCGTGCCCAGGGCGCAGAGGTATGCGAACAAGTTGCCAACCTTTGCGAATATCGTGTGGCCGCCTTCGAGCAGCGGCAGCGTGGCCAGGCTCGACTCAGCCGGTCGCGGATCAAAGTAAGGATCCACGGCGTTAGTCTTCTGGGTCACCCTGCCATTCGCATCCACAAAGGCGGAAACCCCGGAATTCACCGCCCGGACCATGCCCGTACGTTGCTCAACGCTGCCGAAGACGGCCAGGGCCAGGTGTTGCAACGGTTCGGCTCGGGCTCCGAACCAGGTGTCGTTCGTCAGGTTGACCAGAAGATGGGGGTGCAGCGCGCCCACGCGGCGCAGAAGCCCGGGAAGAATATCTTCGTAGCAAATGATCGTTCCCAAACGCCAGACACTCCCGTCGGCGGTTCGGAGCGGCAGCGCGCTCACTTCTGCACCGGGTGTAAAGCTTCCAAAGCCTTGGGGAATGAATCTCCGAAGCCAGGGGAAATGTTTTTCTACGAGAACGCGCTCACCGAAGGCCAGCAGGAGCATCTTGTCGTATCTGCCCGCGGCGCGGCCCTCGCGGTCGATGAGCAAGGCTGAGTTATAGAGAGTGGATTCTGCGCGGGAAGAAGTCAGAGCTCCAACCACGGTGGGAGTCGTGAAGCCACGGCGAATTCGCTGGGTGCTCGACTCCGGGAAATCCTCCTGAAAATCGCGCGGCAGCGAATAGGGATATGCAGTCTCGCTCCACACAATCAACTGCGCTCCGCCTTTTTCCAGTTCCCGGGAACGTTCCTGTAACGCGATAAGCTGGGAACCGGCCTGTTCCGGATGCTGCAGGCCTTTCTGGTTGTAGGCCACGTTCGGCTGAACCAAACCGATCTTGAGCTTCGGGGCGGCCGCGGAGAGTGCATCGAAGTGCTGCATCCGACATTTTCCATAAGCCAGCGCCGCCAACAGAATAACGGCAACCGCGATCGCAGGGGCTAACCCTTGGCGTCGCCGTGTCAAGAGATCGTAGACCGCTCCGTTCACCATGAGCAGCAATGCGGTCACGCCCATGGGGCCAGTCAGGTCCGCAATTTGAATGACCAACGGGTGCCACGCCTGCATGATTGCCAGATGCGATGGAAACAACAGGGGAATAAGCAGTTCGCTGGTCACCATAATCACGGGCGCCAGCAGCGCCACGGGGTAAGAGGTGCGGTGGCGAATCGTACGCAGCAACCAACCGAACAAGAGGAATACGCTTCCCTGGTAAGCGCAGAACACCAGATACAGCAGCACCGCCACAGGCAGCGACAGGTTCGCGAAGCGCCGCAGCAGTTCGATCAGCCAGTAGAAACCACCCCCCACCATCACGCTCCCAGCCCACCAGCAAAACAATGACGCCCTCAGGCGCGTGGAGGCACGATCCACGACAAACAACAGCGGCACCATGGCGACCCAGGACAAGGCGGAGAAATCGAAAGGCGTGCAGCTCAGAAACCATAGGCATCCCGAAAGAGTCGATAACGCCAACCCCGTCCACAGTTCCGCCGTTCCGGGAGTTCGGAGCAAGTACGCCAACCATGGGTGAAATTTTCTCCCGGCCAATTCGGTCGCTGCGTTGTAAGGAGTTTCCGGCTTTGCCTGTCCCGGATGCCTGCGCCAGTAGCCAGGACTATGGCCCGCTGGGTTTCGGCTCGGCCGATCAGCCATTGCGTAGACCTCCACAGAGTCACGATTGTATTCTCGACCTGTGAAGAATAGGCTGTTTGGGTTTCCCAGCCAATAGGACAGCCTGGGGCGGCTGCACTCCGCCCTGCCTTTGAAGCGTCAGCTATAAGCTCTTTACCGCGAGTTTCCGTGGTGGAACATTCTGATTCAGCCGGAAGAAGTTAGTTGGATCATAGTGCGACTTAACCGCGACCATGCGGTCCCATCGTTCCTGATAAGCCTCGGACACGCGATCCTGCTCATCGCCGCTCATGAAATTTATGTAAACCCCCGGTTTCATAGCTGGCCGAAGTTGACTGAAGAGTCCGCGAATCCAAGAAATATTGCCGGCGTCGGCAGACGCGTCCGACCAGTTCGCCAGCAAATTCATGATGAAAGGAGCGCTGCGATCGCCGAATGCCGTCTCTTCCGCAGCGATCCGTGCCGCCGCGCCGCCAAGATAGGCAAGTTCAATCTGGGTTTCCGATGAGGGCAGACCGGCAACTGCCTCCACCAGGCCATCAATAGTGCTGTCGTCGAGATACGTGAAATAACCCGATTTGGTGTAATAGCGCCGTCCATGCGGGAAGTCGGAATCCGCCATGGTCTGCAGATTAAGGAACGGCGCAATCCTGCTGCTCACAGAATCCGGACTGCACATGGAAAGCGCGCGCTCCAAATATGGACGCCCGGTTTCAGGATCACCAGTCCAAATTAAAGAATTGCTGGCGACTGGGCGTCCGCGGAGCTCAACGGGTACCTTCGTTGTATGCGGGGCGAGGCGCAGATCAACATTCCACTTCAAATCGAATGGCGCTTCGGCCATGAAGTCTCGCCAGCATTCAAGGAGCATGCGAATCTTAGGCTCGGGAGACAATCCTTCAGCGAGCACAACAGACGTTAGTGGATGGAGTTTCACTTCGAACTGTGTTACCACCCCAAAGTTGCCGCCGCCTCCACGCAGGGCCCAAAATAAATCCGAGTTCTCCTTAGAGTTGGCGCGTACGACGGAACTATCCGCTGTTACGAGCGTGAATCCCTCGACGTTATCGCATGACAATCCGAAGCGCCGGGTGAGCCATCCGGTTCCCCCGCCGAGGATCAGTCCGGAGGCGCCGGTATGAGAGACGACGCCGGAGGGAAAGACCAGTCCAGCTTTTTGCGTTGCGGTATCAATCGATCCCAACAGACAGCCGCCCGCGATCTTAGCCCGGCGAGCATCGGGATCAACCGTAACCTGCCGCATTCTCGATAGGTCAATCACCAAGCCGCCGTTGCAGGTGCTAAACCCTGCAAGGCTATGCCCTCCACAACGGACGGCGGTAAGAATCTCGACCTCAGAGGCGGCTCGAACTGCGTTTTGCACATCGCTTACATCGGAGCAGCGGGCGATAAGTCCTGGTACGCGAGCTACCATGCCATTCCAAATGGCACGCGCGTCTTCGTATCCGCTTTCACCGGGGCGCAGCAGATCACCTTTGAATCGCCGGTGGAGTGAAGAGTAAACCTCTTCGCTGGCTTCGACCATCTGGTGCTCTCTTTGCGGAATGTTCCTCTATATCAAAGCAAGGCACTCTGCTTAAGAAGCTTTACGGCGCCGGCCTCGCACATACAGCAGCGAGATAAAACATAAGAAAAGAGAAAATGCTGGAACCGACCATTGCAATCCGTCCACGAAAAAGGTCGTAACCGAGATCGCGAGAAGTAAAAGAATACCAGCCACAGTGAAAACCGGGTGGGCCCGCAAACGCATGGGCAAACTTAACAGCCGCTCGCGTGTGATGGCTTTGCGAAAACGAAGGTGCGTGTTGAGAATCACCAGCCACACGAAAAGCATTCCGGCAACCGCGGTGCCATACAGCATGAGGAAAGCATTCTTGGGGGCAAAGATGGCCAGCAGGATGGCTGCGATTATCCCCGCGGTTGAAGCCAGCAGCGCGCGATGCGGCACCCCGTTGCGGCTCACTTTGCCCATCCATTCGGGAGCATAGCCGCCCCGGCCAAGGGAGAAAAGCATTCGAGTTGAAAGATAAAGGTTGGTATTTACGCTCGACAGTGCCGCCGTGAGCACAACGAAGTTCATGATGGCAGCCGCGAAGGGTATATGCGCCGCAGCGAACGCGGTCACAAAGGGACTGCCAGCGAGCGCGGACGAACCGCCAGCTTGATTCCACGGAACCATCGTCACCATAATCGCAATCGCCAGCACGTAGAACAAAATGAGCCGCCAAACAATGTTCCGCATGGCGTGCGGGATGGTGACTTCGGGATGCTGGGCTTCTCCCGCAGTGACCGCGATAATTTCCACTCCCATGTAGCTGGTGACAGTGATGGTGAGCGACAGCCATACTCCTTTCCATCCCGCCGGGAGAAATCCTCCATGCTGAGTTAAATTGGACAAGCCGATCGCGCCCCGGGAACCGACACCAAGAATCAGCGAGAGCCCCACAATGATAAAGGCCACGATTGCAGCCACTTTGATCATGGCGAACCAGTACTCAAACTCACCCAGGCGGTTGACCTGCATGGAATTGAGCGCCACCAGAGCGGCTGAAACCAACACCACCCAAATCCATTGCGGAACATTCGGTAGCCAATACGAAATGTAGATGCCGGCGGCTGTGACTTCGGCGCCAATCGCGATAATCTGCGCGACTCCGTAAGTGGCTCGAACCGAAAAACCCGCCCAGCGGTTGAGATACGTCTCCGCATAAACTCCAAATGCCCCGGCGACCGGATGGACGACGGCCATCTCCGCCAGCGCATAAGACATGATCAGAGCAATGCCCGCACCCAGAAGATAGGAAAGAATGACGGCGGGCCCAGCGAGACGAATGGTTACACTGCTTCCCAGGAACAAACCCACACCGATGGCGCCGCCAATCGCCATCATAGTGAGCTGTCTTTGGTCCAGGCGGCGATGAAGACCCTCGACCTCCAGCATCGGAGGCTTCTCACTGGAAAGCGGTGTCCCAACCGCCGGACGTGGTTGATCACTCATAAACTGCCAACACTGGCAGGGTCAGGGACCATAAGATCGATATTCTTCTTGAGAACCTCCGCGACTGCCTTCACATCGTCCATCGTGTTGTATACATGGAAGGAAATCCGCAAGCCGTCGTGGCGGTTCGATGCGACGATGCCGCTTTCAGCGAGCTTCTCCACCAGCAAAGTTGAATCTTTGGACTGCAAGACCACCAGTGGCCCTGCGCTGTCGGCCGGCGTTTTCGTGCGAATGCCCAAGTCGAGGGCGCAGCGCAACAGTGATTGCGTGAGTCTGTTGATGTGGCCCGCCACATTCTCCATGCCGATTTCCCGCAGTAGCTCGAGTCCGGGCATCGCCGCATACACATTGGGCACGGACGGGGAACCCGACTCGAATCTTCGCGCGGTGGGAGATAGATCGACATGTTGAGGATCGAAGGCGAACGGATTTGTCTGCGCAAACCATCCGCTGACTGTGGGGATCAGGGATGAAATGAGTTCTTTGCGCACATACATGAAAGCGAGGCCGGGCGGGCCGAGCAAATATTTAAGAGTTCCAGTCACAAAAAAGTCCAGGTCCATGGCTTTCACATCAACCGGGCGAGTTCCGCAGTCCTGGTAATCGTCGAGCATTACGAAAGCACCCGAGCGGTGGGCGATCTGCGTGATGGCGGCTACCTCGGAACGAAATCCGTTCTTGAAGCACACGTGCGTGAGCGGCACGATGCAGGTGTTGCGGTCTATCATCTTTTCGTAGTTGACAGCCGGAATGCAGTTGCCTTCCGCCTTCACAAATTGAACCTCTGCGCCTCGGACACGTTGCGCGAGCCAGACATGACCCATGGTAGGAAACTCGAATTCACCCATGACAACTTTCTTTCGTTCCCTGAAATTCAACGCGCTTGCGACGCCATTGATGCCTGCCGAGGCGCTGGTCACAATGGCGACTTCATCCGGGCTGGCATTGATGAATTGCGCGAAGGCCGTTCGCGCCTCCTCATACCGCTTCATCCATGTCTCCCATGGCGAACCTTGCTCGTGCCAACTCGCCATGAAATCCTCGATGCCGCCTTGCACGGCATCTGACAGCGCGCCCTGAGAGCAAGTATTGAGATAGATTTTTCGTTGGAAGATGCTGAAGCGAGAGCGAATCTGCTGGACTTGCTTGTCGGTCAGCATGGGTTCTTGTTAAAGCGTTGTTGAATCAGTGGCTCGTCATCTCAGCCAGCGCGCGGCCGAACCTTCGCACTTCTTCGACCGTATTGTAGTGCACCAGCGAGGCTCGGACTGCGCCCGTCTCCGTAGCAAGCCCCAGTCGCTTCATTAACCGCGGCGCATACATGTGGCCATCGCGCACACCGATATTTTGTTTGGCGAGCTCTTCGGTAACACTTGCCGGAGACATTTTCGGTAAATTGAAGCACAGCGTTGGCACTCGTTCACGGATCCGTTTCTTATCCGCAACGCCGTACACGGTCGCGCCGCAATCGTTCAGTACCCGAAGCATTTCGAGCGAAAGCGCTTCCTCGTAGTCTCGGATTGCCCTCAACCCACGCTGCAGAGCGGCGCGCCTCGATTTCGCTTCCTCAGCTTCCCCGTTCCCGCTCAAGTTCCTGCCCAGGGTTTCCAGGTGGCGCACCGCAGCATCCATCCCGGCTACGTTTTCGTAAACAAAAGTACCGGCTTCAATTTTTCCGGGCGGTTCATCGGGGATGAAATCCTCACGGAAAGTCGGGAGCTTTTGCAGCAATTCGCGGCGTCCCCAAAGGAATCCCATGTGGGGAGCAAAGATTTTGTAACCCGAACAGACGAGGTAATCGCAGTCAAACGCTTGCACGTCGATCAGTCCGTGAGGACCGTAATGCACGGCATCCAGAAAGATTTCGGCTCCAGCCGCGTGCGCCACTCTTGCCGCGGCCGCGACATCCACAATCGATCCGATGGCATTCGAAGCGAGCGTGCATGCCACGAGCCGCGTCGTCGAAGATACCAGAGGGATCAGGTCATCCACGTGCAGGTTCCCATCGTCCCTCACCTTCCACCAACGGATTCTTGCTCCGTTCCTTTCCAACCCCAGCCAGGTGGCGACGTTAGCTTCGTGGTCCATTTCAGTGACGACCATCTCGTTCCGCTTATCGAGCGTTTGTCCGATGGCCAAACTCACCAAACGAATGAAGGAAGTGGCATTCATGCCGAACGCGATTTCGTTCGCATCGCGTGCGTTCACCAAATCGGCAACGCTCTGTCGTGCCCGCACAATTGTCGCGTCCACTTCACGGCTTTTCGCGTAACGTCCCCCTCGCTGAACGTTGCACTCGAGCAGGTGATGATTCACCGCATCCAGCACGATCTGTGGAACCTGTGCGCCCGCCGCGTTGTCAAAAAAGATGAATTCTGGAGGACGAGTCAGCGCAGGAAAAGCGCTACGAACGGTTTCAATGGGAAAGATGGCATCCGAACGTGACGGGGTTTCGGGGATGAGAACGCCTTGGGATTTAGCCTGCAAGTTCTTGCTCCTGGGTGCGCCTGAAAGCCAGCACTAAGTATGGCGGAATGAGCAGCGCCAAACCTATACCTCGCTGCAAACGCTCGTCAAGAGCACATTTTCCATCTTGTCAGGCTAGAATATGTTCTCTTCGTTTCCAGGAGGTAACGAAGAGGGGTTATAGTGTCCGCAGCCGCGAGCCGCGCCGTGCGGCCCAAACATCAACCTGAAATCAATCATATGCCAGTCTCTTTAGCCAGCTCCAAGCTGATCTACGACGCGTTGAAGGAATGCGACGTCCGCATGGTCTCGGCTCTGCCGGAAACCTGGTTGGTGCATCTCATCCGGATGGCCGATGAAGATCCCGCGATGATTCTGGCGCGACTGGCAAAGGAGGAGGAAGGAGTCGGCATCTCGGCCGGAGCACACTTTGCTGGCGTCAAGTCGGCAATGCTGATGCAGAACCATGGCTTCCTGGCATCGATCAACGGCATCGTGTCTTTTGCACATCTCTACAAGATTCCTCTCTTGATGCTCATCAGTTACCGCGGCTCCTTTGGGGAACGCGACCCCTGGCAAACGCAAGGCGGCAACGTCACCGAAGCGCTCTTGCGGGCCTTGGGCATCCCTTACTCTTTCCTTGATGCGTTGGATACGGTCAAGAAGCGCGTCCGGCAGGCACAAACCCTCGCCGAAAGCAGCTTGCAGCCTGTCGCGCTTCTGTTGACGCGCGACCTGATGTGGGAGGAGTGATGCTCCGCCTTGATTGTCTTCGATCCGTTTATTCGGAGCTGGAAAACTGCCTGGTCGTCACGATCATGGGAGCAGTCGCCGCGGAGCTGCACTCCCTGGGTCACCGTCCCAACTACTTTTATCTGCAACATGCGATGGGACTGGCCTCTTCGACGGGATTGGGCCTGGCTTTGTGCCTGCCTGAACAACAAGTGATCGTCTTCGATGGTGACGGCTCGCTTTTGATGAACCTTGGCAGTCTTAGCACCATGGCACGCTACCGCCCGAAAAATCTGGCCCACGTCGTCTTCGATAACGAAAGCCTGCTCTCAGTCGGCGGTTTCCCAACTGCGACCAGCACAGGTACTGACCTGGAAGGAATTGCCCGTGCCGCCGGCATTCCTCGCGTGGCTACAGTGCGCAATGTGGAGAGTTTCAAAGCTGCCGTGACCGAGGCCTTGCACTGCAGTGAACTGACAACCATCATCGCCAAAGTCGAAGCCATGGGGCCGGCCGCCTACGTCACCGACCTCTCGTTGCTGGAGAACAGGTTTCAATTCCGCCGGCATATTCAGTCGCTCAAAAAGCGCTAAGAGTGCCAAACGCGAATCGTGTGAGGAGCCCAATGTCTCTCGTCCTGGCTAAACTGCTCGAAGAACTAACCGCTGGCCGGCTGCGGGTTGTGGATCTGACCCAGCCCTTGAGTCCGCAGACGCCTCTGTTGCCGCTGCCGCCGCATTTTAACAACACGCCCGCGTTCAAAATCTGGGAGCTATCGCGCTACGATGAGCGCGGACCCGCATGGTACTGGAATGCCTTCGAGACTGGTGAGCACACTGGCACCCATTTTGACGCTCCGGTCCACTGGGTCTCGGGGAAAGACCTTCCGGACAACACTGTGGACCGCATCCCACCGAAGAAATTTGTCGGTCCCGCCTGCGTCATCGACATCAGTGCAGAGGTAGCAAGAAACCCAAACTATCTGCTGACGCCAGAGCGTATCCGTCAATGGGAAGAAGAGAACGGCCGTATCCCAGCGGGCGCATGGGTTCTCTTGCGTACAGACTGGTCGAAGCGGAACGACCCCAAGGATTACATCAACCTAAAAGAAGATGGACCGCACACTCCCGGATTGGCCAAGGAAAGCTCTGCCTTCCTCGCGCAGGAGCGGGACGTGCTGGGCCTCGGTGTGGAGACAGTCGGGACGGATGCCGGCCAGGCCGCCACCTTTGACCCACCCTTCCCGAACCACTACCTCATGCACGGCAGCGGCAAGTTTGGGCTGGCCGGGCTCTCCAACCTTGATCAGCTTCCACCGACCGGTGCCGTCGTCATAGCCGCGCCCCTGAAAATCGTCGGCGGCTCCGGCAGTCCTCTGCGAGTCATTGCCATCACGGCCTAGCACTGCCAAGCTCCGCGGTCAGAAGATGAACTTCACTCCCACCTGGCCGATGCGGGGATTATGCGCGCCCGAAGGGTGCAGGAAGTTGGAAGGCAGGTCCCCATTGGCGACGTTACCCTCGATGCAGTCCAAGCTTCCGGAATTGAAGGTCGAGGCGCAGGAACCGCTGTTGACTCCGGTCCACTGCGGGTGGTTAAAGATGTTGAAGAACTCGCCCCGGAACTCGAGAGCCTTGGCCTCGCCCATGGCAAAGCGCTTGAACAGCCCCATATCGAAGTTGGTGCGGCGAGGCATGTTGAGCGAGTCGCGGCCAGAGTTCCCAAACGTGAGGCCGGTCGGCTGCTGGTAGGCGCCTGGGTTAAACAAAAGCGGCCCTACCACTCCTACCTGATACCGTTCGTTCGATGGCACGGAAGCGTGGGGATTGCCCACCAGATCGGCGTAGGATCCTGACCCGGCGCCATTGGCGACTCCGGCATTGTCATAATACCCGCCATTGATGATGCTGAACGGTTCCCCGGTCTGCATGGTAGTGATACCGGAAACCTGCCAGCCACCCAGGAATGTCTTGGTCTTGCCGTGCGAATGCCGGAAAATCGGCAGGTCGTAAATGTAGCTGACAGTCAGAATGTGACGCTGGTCAAAGGTAGAACTGGCCCGGCTGGACTCGATGTTATAGGAGTTGACGAAGCTGCTGTCGTAACGGTCAGAGGAGTCGTCAATCGAGTGGCTATAGGTGTAAGCCAGGGTGAATTCGAGTCCGCCGACGGTGCGTCGCCCGCTGACCTGCAGCGCGTTGTAGGAGGAGTTCGCGAACAGATCGATCCGCTGGACTTCATCATAGCCCGGAAAATTCGTCCGGACGCTGTCCGGACTGACATTTCCGCAAGCCACATTGAGGTTGGTGATTGCCTGCCCGGTCACCGGAGTTCCGTTACCGAGGGTGTTAACGCCGTTTGATAGATTGTTACAGTCGGTGCCCGTGATCGGCTGCCCCGCCTGGTAGGGATTCAGGTTTGCCGGCACCGGCTGGAGTTGGTTGATATCACGCTGCAGCGACAGGTGCGTGCCTTTGCTTCCCACGTAAGCGACCGTAAATAGCGTGCCGCGCGCCACTTCACGTTGTATGTCCAAATGCCACTGCTGCACGTAGGGCCATATCGCCTTGTCGGGGATCGAATAAACCTGGATGGGGAAGTACTCTGCTCCAGTCCCCGCCGTTCCTCCAACATTGAGGTAACCGGAGGGTCCGTTCGGTGTGCCCGGAATGTTCGTTTGATACGAATTCACGACCAGCGGGGGCATGCCTTCGAGAGACTCTACGTTGGCTTCGTCTCCATTCATATGCTCGAAGAAAATCCCATAGCCCCCGCGAATTGCCATCTTGCCGTCGCCCTTCGGATCATAGGCAAAGCCTATGCGGGGTGCCGGATTGAAGAGATGGCCTTGCATGCAGCCTATGGGAACCCCGGTTGAGCCGCACTGCACGATACCGGTCAGGGAATTGATCGACTGGCCGCTCGGGAAGATAAGCGAACCATCCACGGGAGAAACCGCGGGTGCATTGGCGGCGTTATAAAGCGCGGGGTCGAAGTTGTAGGCGTTAAGGTACCTCTCGCGATAGGTTCCGTACAGGCTGATCCGCAAGCCCAGATTCAGCGTGAGCTTCTTGGTCGCATGCCAATCGTCCTGCACGTAGGGCTCAAAGATTTTGTAGCGGAAGTAATACTTGAGTTTGCGGCTGGCCTGGCCGAATTCGCTGATCTGGCCGAGCAGCATGTCGGCAAAAGCATTTCCGGTGCTGTTATACAGGTTCCCACCGATGTAGCTCGATGTGGAGGAACCGTAGAAAGTCAGCTGCCCCTGGGGTTCCACGGAAGCGTCCTCGTTTTTCTGCGCGGCCACGAAATACCCGCCAAAACTGAGGTTGTGCTTCCCAATGATCTTGGTGACGTTGTCCTTGTAGGTGTAGGTGGGGTTTGAGTTGAACCAGGGGGCCGAGGAAGTATCGACGATGAAGCCGCCATCGTATGCGTTCCCGTTGCTGACATTGAAATACGGGAGCTCGCCGCCAAAGCCATTGTTGAAGATTCCCGTCATGGTCATGCTCGCAGGCCGCTGCCATGCATTGCTGCCTTGCAACAGGCTGAGGTGATCGGTGGTGTAGCTGAAGACGAATTCATTCAACAAGGTGGGCGAGGCCGTTGCCGTCATATTCGCGACAATGCTCACTCCCGGACCGATGATCGTTCCGCCAATCGCCGGCACGCTCGACCCCGACCAGGGCGATACCGGATACCACTGCTGCCAGGAGTCGTGGATGAAGCGGAAGCTTCCGTGTATTTTCGGAGTGAAGTTCTGGTCGATCTTGAACAGCTCCTCATGCCAGTGCGTGTCCTGCGGAAAGCTCTCCTGAAGTAGGTTTCCGGGCTCGTTGGATTGCGGGATGAGATTGACCAGCGGGCCCGAATTCACCGTGTCGATCTGGCTTTGACCCCCGTTCAGGTTGCCGTTGAGGTTGTTATTGTTGAATCCGACATAAGCGCCCGGGAAGGTGGTCTGGTTGGAGTAGAGCGCATACGCGGGACAGTCGGGATAGGGCGTCACGTTTGCGGGAGCATCCGAGGGGCGGAAAAAAGGTGTGCCGGAGGCAGGACAGACATCGGTGAAGTCACCACCGCGCTCTGCCGGTGAGGGAAGGCGCGTGTTATAAACGGCAAACGGCACATCCTCACGCCGGAACTCCTGCGACCAGAAAAAGAACGTCTTGTTCTTCCGGATCGGCCCGCCAAAGATGTAGCCAAAGTCATGTTTCTTGTAGGCCGGCTTGTCTGTGTCTGCGGGATCGAAATAATTGTGCGCGTTGAACAGCTCATTGCGCAGGAATTCAAAGGCCTCGCCGTGAAAATTGTTGGTTCCCGACTTGGTGACTGCCTCGATGGTGCCCGACCCGTTGCGGCCGTATTGCGCACCATAAGTCGAGGTGAGCACGCGCACTTCCGCCAGCGCATCGACGTTGGGGTAGACGTTGAGAGTGCCATTGCTCCCATTGTCCATGTTATCGCCGCCGTCGACCTCCCAGTTGTTGTACTCGGTGCGGCCGCCGTTGATGGCATAAAGGACGTTGCCCGCCACGCCAACGGTGCCCTCATCCTGTCCGCTCTGGTTGCTTACGCCCGGAATCAGCGTGATCAGCTGCGTGAAGTTGCGGCCATTCAGTTCGAGCTGGCTGATCTGGTGGCCGGTAATGGTGCCAGCGAGTTCGGAGGACTGCGTTTCCACCTGGCCGGCGGCGCTGCCTTCGACCACCACCTCGCTGCTCACCTTGCCCACGACCAGCGCGGTATCCACGCGGATTTTTTCACCCACGCGCAGGACGACGGCCTTGGCTTGATACTTCTCAAAACCCGGAGCGGTGATCGTCACATCGTAGTTGCCTGCGCCCAGGCCGGCGACCAGGTACTCGCCGTCGGAGTTGGTCTTCGCGCTGCGGTGAATGCCTTTGTCCGCCTCGCTCACGATGACCTCAGCCCCTGAAACCACGGCGCCGGTATTGTCGCGCACCGTACCCGTGATCACGCCGTTCACCTGTGCCAACGCTGGAACCACGCCCAGCAGAAAAAACAATGGGACAAACCACGACCCGCGCCCTGATTTCATGATTCCCCTCGCCCTGAAGTGAAAGTAACGAGCCCCTGGCGAGCACGTCTTTGAAAGGAGTCACTGACGGCACGACAGGGCAGTGCGGCCAGGTGAAGAAGAAGCTTCAACCCAGCAGTGAAACGTTTCAATATCACCCCTGAAGCGCGCGCTGTCAAGCAGAAAAGGATCGAAGAGCGCACGTATCCAGGCGCTTGCGTCAGCGAGAAGGAGCCCACCCTCGCTTTTGTACGGTCGAACAGGCCGCAGCAGGCTCCCGCGTACCGGCTTTCTTCGGCCGCTGGTTCGTTGAAAGACTCTCCGATCCAGGAACGCGTCGCCCGGCATGGAAGCCTGGGATTAGACGCTGCTGGAGCACGTCATTTCGATGTTGTGCTTCTCTCGCAACGACGGATTCACCTTCTTGATGCGGCACGAAGGCAAGTTGGCACTGGTCAACGCACCTTTGCGAAAGCAGGCTCGCTCCGGCTCTCAAACGTGAGACTCTCTCGGGAATTCTGCTTAACAGCGACTGCTAGAGTCAGCTTGGGAACGGTGTAAGATGTTGCCTGCGCGCTGTCCTCCGGCAAGCGTCGCAACCATGGTGCCTAGATTCCTCGTTTTGCTTGTGTTCCTGCTGCCCAATGCGCTTTCCGCGCAAACTCAACCGCGCGACCGCCCCTTGGATCCCAAACAACAGGAACTCTTTCAATCGGGAGAAACAGCTCTCAGGAACGGAGACCTTTCCGGAGCGGAGCGCTCATTTCGCTCGGTGCTCGCCCTGAATCCCCAGGCTGCCGGGGCCTATGCCAATCTGGGCGTGATCGATATGCGGCGCAGGCAATGGCAGGAGGCGCTTGAAGTGCTGCGCCGGGCTGAGAATCTGGCCCCCGACGTACCCGGCATCCGCTTGAACATCGGGCTGGCCTATTACCGGCAAAACGATTATGGCTCTGCCATCGCGCCCTTCAAGAGCGTAGTCCGCGATGTGCCAGGTTCGGTGCAGGCACGCTACCTGCTTGGGTTGTGCTACCTGTTTGTCGCCCATTATGGCGAGGCCGTAGCCACTTTGGAGCCGCTGTGGCCGCAGGAATTGGATCAACTGAACTACTTGTACGCCTTGGGAATTGCAGCCGGCGAAGCCGGGGACCAGGAACTGGAACAGCGGGCGCTAGGCAGGTTGCTGGAAGCCGGCAAGAACTCGCCTGAAGTCCACCTCTTCATGGGTAAGGCCTACATCAACCACGAAAAGTATGACGAAGCATTGACCGAACTGAATCTAGCGGCGCAGGCGAACCCGAACTTGCCATTCGTTCACTTCAACCTTGGCTTTGCCTACCTGAGGAAGCAGGACTTGGAACACGCGCGGGCGGAGTTTCTCGCCGACATCGCCATCGAACCTGCCGTCTTCTATAACTATGAACAGCTCGGGTTGGTGTACTCCCTGCAGCACGAAGACCGGAAGGCCGAAGCCGCGCTCCTCCAGGCGGTGAAGCTTGAACCCCGGCTGACCGATTCCCATGTGGAGCTGGCTCAGGTCTATGACCGTCAGAAGAAATATGCTGCCGCGCTGGCCGAAATCGACGCGGCGGGCAAGCTCGATCCAACCAGTTATCGCATCCATTACGTCCGGGCACAGGTGCTCCAGCACATGGGGCGCGCCCAGGAAGCCAAGGCTGAAATGCAAACCTACACCCGCTTGTTTGCCGACGCCCGTGAGCAGGGAAGGCTGGCTCTGGAACAAAGCTCGTTACCTAATCCAGAACTGGCCCGCGACCCGCAGTGAGCATGCCCGCACTCCGAATCGGATCAATCAAATCACACCAATCAAATCAGATCGCTCAAACCGGAATCAGTGGGTCAGTTCCACGACGTGCTCTCCCCGCGAAACTGGGAAGCTAGCCTCTCCCCCTACGACCTTGACCTGAGGGACGCGTTTGCCGTCAATCACCACTCTCAGCGGCCCGGCATCGAATTCGCCGATAGCAAGGTGGAAATCACGCTCGCTCTTTAGTCGCATCGATACGCGGCTTGGAGATGTTTCGTAGCCTCGCACCACAATCCCCGCGTCTGCCTGCAAACGCACTTTCCCATCGCGCGCAATTTCAGTTTTGCTCGGTCCAACGGATACACCGTAGATGTGATTCTGCCAGGTGGCACGATAGAAGCGGCCTTCGGCACCGGGACTCAACGCCCCAAAGCGCAGCCCGTCCCAGGGATTCGCGTCCATAAATTGTTCGAGCCCGACCAGACACAACAAAGCGCCCCAGGTGTAGTGGACATCGCCACCGCCACTGCCGCCCCAGGCATGGTAGAGCTCATCGTCGTGTTGGTTGGTTTTCCAGTCATCCATGAAGAGGGCATAACTTTTCTGGGCGAACTCCAGCGCGACCTGGTCGAAGCCGTAACGATCAACGGCGTGGTAGAGCAGATAGTTCGTCGGCCCCCAGATACTGCCCCGCCAGTAATACTGGTCGGCAAATGCCGGATCGCTGCGCGAAGTCGTTGGGACCACGTAAGTTCCCCAGAATTCCGCGGGATTGAGCAGGTGTTGGCGCACCATCCTCTCCGCCTGTTCCGGCGTAGCGATACCGGCCAGCATGGGATAGAAGCTGCTCGGGGAAAGCCGCTTCGAGAACTCGCCATTCCAGAATCGGTTTTCGTAGATTCCATCGCTTTCATTCCACAGCTTTTCATGCACCAGGCGTTTGACTCTCTCATAGTCTGCCTGGAAGGTTTTCTGATCGTCGTCTTTGCCGAGTTGAGCGGCGAGCGCTGCCAGACTCTCGGCGTCGAGCGCATACAATGAGTTCAATCCCACATCATCAAGGTCCATCGTGTAGGTATGCGGGTCGTAGTGGACATCGTCCCACATCGGATTGTCGTCCATTCCCGATTCCCATCGGGCGTGCATCAGGAAGCCGCGCCCGCCGCTCGATCCAGTCGATCCCCGGTCGCTGCCCCACTCGAGCAATCCATCGCGATTGCCGTCGCGCCACGGTTGTCCGTCACCCCGATCTTTGAACCACCACTCATGCCACTTCTTCAGCCGGGGATAAGCCCACGTCAGCATTTCTTCGTCGGGATAACGCTGGAGAACTTTCCAAACGCAATATGCGCCCACCGGGGGCTGCGAGCGATCGGGCGAGTCCCCTCCTGCGGTAACAACGTTGGGAATAAATCCGCTCTCGGTTTGAGCTAGCAGAAGCGCTCGAATGGTGGCCAGCGATTGATCTTTATCCTCTAAGCTGGTGAGCAGTGATCCGAAAAAGCCATCCCACTCTCCCAGCACCCATCCCGCGCCGTGAGCCCACTTGCGGGTGATGCTGGGAAATACGAGATCGGGCTGCGGCGCGTACAGCGTGTTCCAGAACATATTATTGCCGATGGCGTCTGGGGCGCCGGCAAACAGGCCTTCCGCCGCAGGTCGCCGGCCTGCATACGCTGCGGAGCTTTTCTTGAGCGTGGCATCGATCTCTCCGTGCGCCAGCAATGCCTCGGCTCTTCCAAGGAGTTCGTGCTTGTTCCATCCCAGAGTGGCCACGAAATGTGCCGTGTGGGACTGCCCGGTCACGAACTGGAGTCCTGCCGCGTTCCTCGACGGGTCGGTGTCGATCGAGTTGACGAGCACGCCCGCATTTTTCATTGTGTCGCGTAATTGATCGAGGGAAGGGTAAGTGCCGCTTCCCATCGTTGGCCGGTCGATCATCACCACAAATTGGCTGGAGAGTCCGAACACGCCGTCGAAATACCGTTCACCGGCAATCGCCTGTTTGGTCGCCTCCACCGCATACAATCCAGGCAAACCCCAGGAACTGCCTGCCAGCGGAACGTAGGTTTCTAGAACAATTTGAAAATCAGAGTCAGCGGTGATCGTTCCCACCACCGTGGTCTCGTCAATGCGTGACCATTCGAGGGTGATCGGTGCATTGCGCGGGGGAACTGTCCACGACATGCGGCAGTAGGACGCATCCGGAGCGTGCGGCCCGACTTCCCGCACGGCGTCGAAGATGGCAGGGCCATCGATGAAGGTTTGGCTGAACGATCCGAATCTGAACGCAAAGTCGGAGGGCTGATGGAAGGCCCGCGCCGCGAACACTACGCCGTTCCAGGCATCGGCATCGAGGGCGTCGACGTGAATGCTATCAAACTTGGGTGTGCTCCGGCTCGCCTGGGCTGCCGCAGCCAATGACGCAGGGAAAAGCAGAAAGACCACGAGCAACTGCACGCAAGAGATCTTCTCGCCGGTTAACCATTGCATATGGGCTCCTCGTTAATCAAGAACGCTGGCTGGTTAATTCCGGGTCACTCAAGGACCAGGTTGCGCCAGTAGGCATTGCCCGCTTCGCGGTGTGGAATCAGGACTCGCTGATATAAGCGCAGGACGACGTCCTGTCGAGCGTAAGCCGATAGATTGAGTCGAAACGCCCTCCACTGGCGTTCGCGCGGCGTTCCAACTAAAAGCGTGTCCGCCACTTTCTCGTCATTCACATAAACCTGTAATTGCCAGGCTCGCCCGGGGTCAACTCCCGCTTGGAAGGCAAGCCAGGGATGTTCGCCCAACTTCGCCGAGCGGCGCAATAGCGTTCCGCGGACTTCATCTCGCGGATAGGTGGCGAGCACGTCTCCGTCCAGGAAGGTTATGCCGCGAATACCTTCCAGGCCGCCTCCGGCGCCGCCAAATCCGGCGCGCTCGAGTTCCCAGTCGGGGTTCCAGTAGCGCATCAGGTCGGCCAGTTGAAACAGCTCAGCGGGTTGAGTGACGGGCTCTTGTACAGGAATCCGGAGAGTGTCATGGTCCAGAACGGTGCCGTGCGCGAGCAGGATCGCTTCACCGATGGCTGCAGTGCGGCTTGCGAGGGCAGAAATGCTTTCGTCCACCGGTGGAGTCAATTGCAGATCGCCCATCTTCGAGCCGAAGATCCGATCGTGAAGTTCGGCGACTTGTTCAGCGGGAAGGGCCTTCATCCCGTGCATGGCGGCGACCACAGAGGCGGAATTCGCGGCATTGCAGTCCGAATCGGCAAAGTCAGCGGCGTGTACCGCAACCTGCAGAGTTTTCTGGAAGTCACCTTCGCCAAACCACACCGCGACGGCAACGATTCCGCCATTAAGGACGGCGTTATTGGTGGCAGGATATTCGATTCCCCATCGCCGGTCGAGCGCGCGGGAGATTTGTTCCGGCCCCAGGCCTTTCTCCGCCAGCGAAATTACCATGTCGATGGATTGCCGGTAGGGCGATTGCGGCGCGATGAGCCTGGCGGCTTTGCGAACAATCTCGTGCGTGTCGTGTTCGATGAAAGCGAGACTAATCATTCCAGCGATGAACACGCCGCCATCCGTTCCTTCGGCATAACCGTTAATGTGCCCGAGTTCGCGCGCCAGGCCACCCGCAACATTGGGCATCCCGGGAGCCAGCGCGCCATAAACGTCGCTGCTGAACTCTGGCCCTATGGTCCACCACAGTTTGTTGTAGCGCGGGTGTCCGGTGTCCGGAGGAGTGATTCCGCGCTTGAGCAGCAGAAGAGCCTGTTCGCTCGATCCCCAGGAGCCTGCGTTGTTTTCGAGCCATTGTTTGCCCAGCTGTGCGACTGTGAGCCCCGGTCCGTATTTTTCGAACGCGCGTATGGCAACCATCTCGTAGTAGTAGTCGTCGTCCACGGGAGCGTAGCCGGGCATGTGGCGCATGGGAGTGACGGGAACCGCAGAGGCGACCTTATGTTCAAAGAGCACCCCGGTAAATTGTGCAATCATCTGCGCGGTCCAGATAGCCCGCACCCGGTCCAGATAATCCGCGCTCGAGAGTTCGAGCATGACTGCGGCATCTTTGGTCTGGCCGTTAGCGTTGTCCGCGCTGCGAAATCCGTTCAGCGGTGCCGGTGAGGAGGTAGCGGCGATCAGGCTGCTACGCTCGACAACACGCTGATGAGCAGGTTCAAGCCGCGAATCCTGGGCGTTGACCACAGTGGAGATACCCAGCAAACTCGTCGTCAGAAAACGCTTCAATTGCAGTTTCATGATTGCAATCCAGTGCTACTCCAGATCCTGAACACAGCGGAAGCCAAGCCCCCCGGAACGATCTAGGCCAGGTGCCGTCAGCAGAAGTTTGCCATGTTCGTTGAGCTTGTAGGTCACAGGGAAATACCATATCGACCCCTGAGGTTGATAGTATTCGCCGCCGCGCAGAATGCCGGCGCGCGTGTGCTCATCCGTAAACTCTTCCGTCCATTGCCACACATTGCCGACGAGGTCCATCACGCCGAAAGGACTCTTGCCCTGCGGATGCGCGTCCACGGCATCGGGCCCATGCATGATGCGGCTCTTATCCGGAACCGGCACCGCGCCTGCATTCCAGTCATTCCCCCAGGGATATAGGCGGCCGTCACCGCCTTGCGCCGCATACTGCCATTCCCACTCATGCGGCAAACGCTTGCCGGCCCACGCTGCATACTCCCGTGCATCTTCTAATGAAACCCACGTAACAGGTTTGTTCTCCCAGCCAGCGGGAAAGTTTCCGGCTTTCCAATCGCGCAGAAAGTTCAAGTCATCCTGCGGATGATAGTGCGTGCTGTCCAGGAACTTCTTGAATTGTGCGTTCGTGACTGGATAGGTGTCGATCCAGAATGATTTCACCTGCATGGAATGTTCGTGGAAGCGCCGCGGAGAATCCTCCCAGGGATACTGCACATCCACGCCGATGTCGATGTCACTGAAGCCCTCGATCTCGATCCCCTGCACCTTGAAGACGAAGTTTCCAGCAGGAATCTTTACCATGCCCGATGGGTCTGATGAAGATGACGCTGAGGATGACCCTGAGGGCGGCTTGGCGGCAGCGATCGGTACGATCTGCTGCGGTAAGACGGTCCATTCATGCGAATAACTCGCCAAGGGTTTGGCAGTCATCTCCTTCATTCTTGAGAGAAGAGTCTGGATGCCCGCATCCGAATCCGTTTTCGTAGCCAGCAAAGCTCCATAGCCATGCGCTTCAATGTCGAAAGTAAGCACGACGTGGCCTTCCGCATTGTGTTCAGGTTTTAGTTCAGTCCCATGATAAAGATCGAAATAGCGGGTTCCCTCGTCTGGCTGAAGTTCGATCTCGCGACCTTCCACGTCATATTCGTTGCGATTCACGATGGTCCAGACCGTCTGATCATGCAAGGGCCAACGGCTGGCAAAAATTCCGTAGCGTAACATCGGTGTGAGCGGCTCCCAATCCGTGCTGGTGAGGAATGGCGCTAAGGCCCGCTCGAGGGTGGCGACCCGGCGAGTCGCTTCGGCGTCGCGCGGCGTGATCCCGTTCCAGATCCCCCAAATGTTTTCCCAGCTCTCCCAGCCGATGCCATTGAAGAAAGCAAACTGCAGATCGCTGGTTTTGTCCCGATTCCAACGATCCGAAATATTCACCATGTGCCGGGGTTCCAGCCACTTGTATTTGTCGACCAGAGGAACAAACGGAAAGTTGTACTGTCCCCAGGTCATGACGTTCCATGCCAAGGCCTCATCGGATGGGCCATCTTCGGGCTGAAAGGCCAGCGGATGGCCAACTTTATCGGCAGCCGTTGAAAAAGCAAGCGGCACTCCATCCTGCGTGTCGCCGTTGATGCCGTCGGCGCCCACTTCTTTCATGAGTTCCGCAATCGCCTGCGGCCACGGTATACCCGGACCGCGAGTGCCCTGGTCCCACATCATCATCGGGAACAACACGCGCACACCGCGTTTATGAAAATCCGCGATCATCCCCCGCACCCCTGCAACTCCTCCCGGCATACTGCGGATCAGGTCGTCTTGATTCCGGTCGTCAATCCCCATATTCGGATATGTCGGCCAGATCAGCACGGCATCAATGCCTCCGTAGCGTTTTTCCAGGTCGTCGAGATAGCGATCGACGGTGTAGCGGTGCTCCGTGGGATCATAGAAGTAGCGGTCCTGCACCATCATTTGCGGTTGGAAGAAGCTGGACTGTGTCCACTTAAGTTCGGGCAGTTCGTAGCGCGATCTTTCGTAGCCAATGCGAATCAAACGCTCGCTGCGCCAATGCCGGATGTCGGCGAGCCAGGCATCATGGTCTTCCGGAGTGCAAGGTTTCCATCCGCCTTCCCACGCTCCTTTCATCAACAGACAATCAGGAGTTGGAATCTGCTGATGGTCAGGTTCGAAACGCGTATCCTGGGCGCAGACCATGCTGGAAAAACCCAGCAGGCTGGCAATCACAAATCGTGTCCATTGCAGCTTCATGAGTGGAATCCTGCGATGTTCTGGTTAGATTTTCGGAAGCTACCGAGTACGAATGTTGCCCCGAATTACGACTACCGATGCTGCCGGTAGTTCATAGGCTGTGTCTGTGCTGACACTCTGCTTGACTTGTATAATGGGTCCATCCGGATCGGCCATGCCGGTGCTTTCGGCGGTGACCGAGGGCTCAGTCGGATATTCGGCATGTCCCACGGAACGAGTAACTCCCGGATGCCATTGATACTGCGTCTTTCCGAACGTGGAGATTTCAACCGGTCCGTCGAATGCATCGTTCTCATGGCTGCTCTGGTTCTCAAACGCGATCTTCACGCGGTGAGCATTCTGCTGGTCGCGATTCACCACCAACAGGGACCACTGGCCATCGGGACGTTTCAGAGCATACGCCGTTACCATCGCATGTCCCGCGCCATCATCGATGTCGCTCCTGGCAGGAAATACGTCGTGCTGTTTGTCGCCGGGGACGACCCACTCGAGGTTAATCATCTGGGCCGCGAAGAACTGTGCCAGAGGCTGCTGAATCTTATAGTGGGCGTCGACCGTGAGCATCCCGAAGGTTCCAGGTGAATCGTTGCAGCCGTGCTCCATCACCAGCGGCAGATAGTGGAAGAAGTAGACGCCGTTTCCTCCAGCAGTCAGGAACGAACCAATGTAATCGGCGAGCCAGAGTCCCGAGAAAATGTCCATGTAAGTTTCGCTCGCGCCCGAGGAAAGGTTTGATTCCGTAATGAACATGGGCAGATCCGACGGGATTCCGTCATCATGCCAGACTTGCATAATGTGGCTTACAAGCTGAGGCTCGTCATAAAGGCTGCCCCAGGGAATTCTGCAGGGATCGTAGGGATAGTGCTCGAAAGAGAAAAATGCCAGATCGCGGATGCGGCCGTGCTGCTTCAGATAGTCGACGAACCGGCCGGTCCAGGATACTTTGCCGTTCGCGTCAGGCCAGGTTTCGATATCCTGATTCACTCCCTCGAATGATGGCCCTCCCAGTTTGAGGGTGGGGTCGAGGCGGTGAAGTGCCGTGGCCCACTGCAGATAGAGTGCGCCATAGTCCTCCGGAGCCAGGAATTGTCCGTCTGATTCTTCCCCCATCTCGACGTAGGAGATTGGGTAGCCCCGTTTCTTGAGATAAGCGATCTCGGCAACAGCGTTCTCCGGAGTGTCGTACACCAGAGCGATCGGGATCATTGCAGGAAGACCCCGGGTGACGCCGCTGGTAAAGAAGAAATCAAAGCCGACCTGGGCCTGATGAGTTGTGCCCAAGTCAGAAGCTTCGTGCCACGGGTCCACGGAAGAGCAATAAGTCGTGGTCTGTTCCTGGTCGGTCGAATGCCTCAGGATATCGTGGAAATCACCGTTGGCAGAGGATGTTCCGAGATAGATCTCGCGGATCGCATAACCGACGCAAGCACGCGGGTCCGCCGATGCATGCGATCCACAGCTATTCGAAGACTCCGTCATCAGAATGCGCACGAAGCGGACCGGAACAGGACTGGCATTCAGGCGAAGGATGTCTGATCCGCCATGACCGTGCTCGATCACTCCCAGCGGGTAGGTCTGCCACACGCCCCGCGTAGGCCCATGCATGGGATCCTCTCCAGTCCAGCGCTGCACGGCAAATTTCGTGGCATAGGGTTCGCTCCATTTGATCTGGATGCTGTCGACCTGCTGCGTTTGCGCCAGATCGATCACGACCCACTGCGGATGCAAGGAATCGCTTTCGCCGGTAAAGCGCTCGGTGAGATATGGATTGCTTTTCCAATAGCTATTCTCATCGCCATCCGTCATTCGGGAAAAGCCAGCATTGGGGGTGCCATCATTTCTCGTGAAGCCCCGATGCGGCAGCGCATATCCATACGAGAAATGAATTGGTTCAGCGAGAGTTGTCGAGCCGGTAAAGTATCCTTTCTCGCCGGGTTCACTCCACGTGCCCTTAGGATTCCAATGCCACGCCTCGATCGACAGTTCGGTATTGTTCCGATAGCTGACGGGCTGCCAACCGGAAGCCATGGCTCTCGCCAAGTTCGGCTGGGTCAAGCCACTGTCAACCGCTTCTGATGGAATGCGATCGACACCGGCGCCGAGGGTCTGATCGGGGCGAAAGTGATTAGTAGAGTGCGCCGGAGTGATATCGACCTGGATGGTCTGTGCCGCGGACTGCGTCGCCACCAGAAACATAGATACAAAAGACCATCCCAGAACCGCAACCATTTTGTTCAAGAAAGTGACTCCTTCGATGCAGGGTGCTCGTGAGTTGCCTCACGACTCGATTACGCGGACATCTTCACTTAGCCGCATTTCCAGGGCCCCCAACTGGATAGATGCGAGGAAGCCGCTGCTCCTGCGCTGGCAGAGCGGGGAAGGCAGCATGCGGTTCCTTCTGGTACCAGTAAGCGACCGAGAAGAAATTGTCGGAGCGATGGTTGGCATGGCCGTGCTCGATCGTCGCCCTGAGAGATTTGGTGAAAGGGATTGGCGAATCCAGGTGAAAGCGATATACGGAAGAGTGGCTGCCCGCAACCTCGGCGCCTTTCACCGGTGCTCCGAATAGCGGGTAGGAGAACGGATGGTCGCCAAAATCCCAAGCTCCGAGAAAATAATCTTCCGATCCGGTGCCGTTGATCGAGGGACGTTTTTCTCCGTCGACAAAAAACATGTCGTCGCCTTCACCCCACCAGCCGTCCTGATTCTGAAGAATTGACATGGTCACGCCCACGAAGTGTCCCTGTCCGCTCGCTTCCATCCAGACGTAATTGTTTTCTCCATCAAGATTCTTTTTCGCGTTTACCGCCGGCGCGTCGTTTGACTCCCACTGGTTCGTCCAGCCCTTGGCTGGCGTTGCTTGACGGTATTGTGCGTGAAAATACATGGTGTCTGCGGCAAGGTCCTGATGCAAAGCCTGATAGTCGATGTTGAAATAAAACGCATCAACACCCTCCCGACCTTCGTTCGTAACCGTGATCCGGGCTCGCTTCCGAAAAGGCATTGGGAAAAACGAGTTCAGCGCTTTATCCGAGGCCACGGACAGGGGAGTGGATTCAAATAAGAAGTAGTCTCCAAGGCCGAGACCGAAGAAGTCGCCGATGGGAGCCTCCACGCTCGGCGAGGTTTCATCGTCCCAATACATGCGTAGCACCAGCTTTTTTAAGTGATACTGCTCTGGCGAAGCGATGGTGATCCAGATGTGTGTAATGATTCCGGGGCCGGAGTCATCGAGCAACACAGCCGTCCCTCCGGCAGCAAGCTTGTAAAAGTCGTCATTGCCTCCGGTGCGGTCATAGCTGGAAGCCCGCTTCTGCACATAAGTGTGAGGTGAGATAAGGCTGGAGAGCTGTGCGCTCTGACCGCCATCCGACTGGGCCCAGACCACGGCGCCCGTCAGCAGGATGCTAATAAGAATCGCCCGCGACCACCAGAGCCGTCCTTTGCTAATTTCCCTCATGCGAATCTCCTTTATCGGGAGACTTGTGCTATGTACACCGCGAACGGCTCCAGCGCGACCTGGTCTAACCGACCGCTGGGCGCCGGCGCCGAAGTGGTGAGCAGAGTTTTGGCTTTCGCAGAAAAGAAGCCCTCCGCGGAGAGATTGAAACCGACATGCTGTGCCGTCCCTGACATGTTCAGCACCACCAGCACGGCTTCTTTCTTATACCGGCGCAGGTAGGCAAGCACGTTGGGATCGTCCTGGTTCAGCGCCACGTAGTCTCCCTCGAGGAGCGCCTGATTTCGATGGTGTAATACCAGCAGCTGCTTGTAAAACTCCAGGATGGAGTTCGGGTCTTTCGATTCACTCGCAACGTTGTGTGTCTTGGAGCTCGGAGGAACAGGCAACCAGGGTGTCGCCGCCTGGGTGAATCCGGCATTGGCGGAGTCGTCCCATTGCATGGGAGTTCGCTCACCGTCGCGGCCCTTGTATCCCGGCCATCCCGTGACTCCCATCGGATCCTTCACATCTTCTTTGCGCGTGGGATTGTTGTTCTCCATGCCGATCTCTTCTCCGTAGTACATGATCGGCGTGCCCCGCAGCGTCAGATAGAGACCTGCCATCAGCTTGGCGATCTGGTCATTGTGTTTGCCGTCCCCGTAGCGCACGAAGGAGCGGTCCATATCATGATTGCCGATGACATAGGTCGGCCAACCGCCCGTGGATTCGGCGATCGCAATCTGCTTACGGAATTCAGGCGCGGAAAGCTTGTCGAGGGTGCAGAACATGAAGTCCATGGGCAACTGGATTTCATTGTTGTGAGCGCCATAGTATTCCTTCAGCTCGGCGGCACTAATCGTATAGGTTTCGCCCACCAGAACCGCATCGCTTTCGTCGGCAACGCTCCTCAGCCGGCGAAGAACATCGTGATTCTCCGGCAGCTTGTCATTATATTTCTCGTCCGTTTTCAGGTCGCCCAGTTCGTTCTTTCCCGGCAGAACAGGATTGTCGTGCAGATCGGGATCCTCGAATAAAAGGTCAACCGCATCCAGGCGAAACCCGGAGACGCCGCGCTTGTACCAGAATCGAGTGACATCGAACATGGCCTTTTCCACTGCCGGGTTGCGCCAGTTCAGATCAGGCTGCGCGGTGGCAAAGTAGTGGTAGTAATACTGACCGGTTGTCGGATCGAACTTCCAGGTTGAGCCTCCAAAACCTGAGATCCAATTGGTGGGAGGCTGGCCTTCGGCCTTGCCGTCGCGCCAGATGTACCAGTCGCGATGAGCCGACGTGCGCGATGATTTCGAATCCAGGAACCACGGGTGCTGCTCGGAAGTGTGGTTGATGACGAAATCCATGATGATGCGGATGTGCCGTTTCTTCGCGGCTTTCGCCAGACGGTCGAAATCCGCCATGGTGCCGTACATGGGGTCGATGTTCTCGTAGTCGGAGACGTCGTAGCCGAAATCGACCTGGGGCGAGGGAAAGCAGGGGCTGATCCAGATCGCGTCCACGCCCAGTTCTTTCAAGTAGTCCAGCTTGGACTCGATCCCCTTGAGATCGCCGATGCCATCACCGTTGCTGTCGGCAAAACTGCGCGGATAGACCTCATAGAAAACGGCGTGCTGCCACCAAGCGTGGCCTTCGGCATCCACGGGCCTTGCCTGCGCGTGGGAATAGGAAAGTGCAAGGCACACACTCACCACCAGCAAAGCTACAACTCTGAGGTTCGTAGACATTTCGCGTCGCTCTCCATTGGGTTCAGAAACCAAACTTGCAGCACTGCGCTCTCTTTACCTTGCAGCAAAATGAAAGATGATGGTGGCCTGCGGATCGACTCCTGTCGTGCTCGCCGGAAGTTGTATGCGGATTTTTGCTTCCGGCCCGGCGTTCTTCTCAAGTTCAGCCCCTTCAATAGAAGAGACCTGGCCCGGGTTTCGTGCCGAGAGTTCATAAGCCTCTCCCGCCGTGCCCGAGAGTAGCAGCTTTAGACTGTCCCGCGCTGGCGACCACGATTCGGAAAGCACTCGCAAACCGTGGCTGGTGCTCCCCAATGCCGGGAGGGTCGACGATTCGCTGAGCTCGAAGTCATTCTTCATCTGGATCTCAACGGTGTTTCGGTCACCACTGATCGGAATATTCACAGTTACATGCTGGTCCGACGAATTCGCTTCCATGTGAAACGGCAACGCACGACCATTGAGCCGAGCGCTCGTGATCTTGGCGCGCAAACTCAATGCTGGCGAGAACTGCAGAGAACAGTGTCCCGTGCCCGCAGATGTGCCGGTAGATTGCAGTTCTAAACGAATACTGTCGGGCGCCCGCTGGTAATCGAGATTCAACGCAACTGTGCCAAAACGCACGTTATTGACGGAGAACGAATTCCAGTCCGCTGGAATGTGAGGAGCGAACTCCAACTGACAACTGGTCGCGTCCGCCTGCAATCCCAGCAATCCGCTCAGCAGGGGATTGACCACCATCGCTGCTGACCAAATCTGATGGGGCGATCCAGTCGATAACGTCTGAAAGTAATCGCCGGAAAGAACTTCAGTGACGTGGCCCAGCGATCCGTCCAAAGTAAGCAAAGCGTTGGCCCGCAAGTTCGAGTAGGCGGGAAACGGGCGATGGTACCGGTACTCTCCTATGGACGCCCAACCCGTGAACAGCGGCCATACGGCCCCATAGTGATATCCACCTGCACTGTATCTCGGGTCGTGCGAAGAAAGAATTCGCATACCCCAGTCAGTCTGGTGATCGGGGCCGGCGAGCTCCTGAATCATGCTTCGAGCTTGAGCTCCGTCGAGCTGCTGAAACCACATCGGAACCGTAGCGAGGACGCTGGCCACGTCGATGTGGTTGTTATTTGTATCGAGGGCGTACGCGTAGATTTTGTTTTCAGGAGACCAGAAAGCTTTGTCCAAAAGCGGTTTTTGTCGTTCGAAGGTTTGCTCCAGCTCTTTGGCAAGATCTTCCTTACCCACGAGATGAGCCAGATGAGAAAGTGCGTGTGTGGCTTCCAGTCCCAGCGATGCCTGGTACAGCTCAGTCCGCTTTGCGGAGAGTGGTCCTCCTTCGATCCAGCCGTGACCCACGCCGGAGTTCTGTGCCAGTCCCTGCGCGTCATACGTGGATCGGAGAAACCCGTAAGCCTTCCAGAGATTGTCCCATTTCTGCTGAGCGAATCCAACGTCGCCGCTGTGCGTCACATAATCGTTGACGCTGATAATGAACAGCGGCGTAGCGTCCGCGGAGGCAAACGCGTACTGGCTGCTCTTGAACCAATCCGTGAGCGTGGCACTTTGAGAGATTTCATGAGGGATCTTGCCGTCCGCCCGCTGGTACTTGCTCAGGAAATCCAAAGCGGTACCGGCAGTTGAGAAGTCTCCCTCCGCATCCAGCGCCAGAGAAGTCCATTCCGCGTCTCGACCGAAGAACCAGGCGAAACCGGGGCGCTGGCCGTCACCTGACGTGTCGAACCCGGCAACCAAACCTACTCCCAAGAACCGGTTCTGCACCACGCCTTGCAGCATGCTCACTCTCGCCCAGTCGTACGCTTTTTCGATTTGTGCGTCAGGAAGCTTAAGACTGACTGTGCGATCCAGATAGTCGCGATAATAGGCCGCGGAGCTCCGCAGCAATTCCGGATAGTCTCTTGCCAGGTGGTTGTAGAGGTTTGCGAGCGCTGCCGGTCCTTCGAACCCCGCCGCAAAGACAATCAGTTTGGTCTCGCTGCCTTTCTTGGTCACACCCAGAAGAATGGAATCCTCGTGAGATGAGAAGTAGTTCGTGGCGTATTCTTCCGAGCCCATGACGCCTGAGGGAGAGCCGACCAGGGCGTCAAACTTTCCCGACTCTTCTCCGAAATGGAAGGCTCTCAGAGTTGGGTCCCACTCCTCACCAACTCCTGCAAGGGTTGCCGGCCACTCCAATTGAAAATCACGGTCAAAAATGGCCTCGATCTCCAGAGGCTCGGCGGTATCAACTTCAAAAGCGATGACGGCACCAGACTCATGCACCGGGACGAACAAAGTCTCGCGGACGGAAAAAACGTCGCCGGTGTAGACGATCGTGCTCGACTCGGGATGAACGATTAAAGTCCTGGCCAGAGCTTCGGCCGGCACCGTCGCGCCATCGATGTGGAACCGCAAATGAAAATTGCGCAGGATCTTCAATGGGTAGACCCACGCTTCCAGAGTTCCTTGTTCGTTCCCGAACATCGCGGCACGCGTACCAACGGCCGAAAGAAACTCCCACGATCGAATGGGCCTCGAAAGTTCCAGGGAATGCCCGGGCTGATTCGCAAGAGACTGATTTGCAAGAGAATGATCAGCAAGAGACTGATCAGCAAATGCAACGGGGCAAAGAACTAGCAGACTGCAGCAGAGAACAAGTCTTGTCAGAGAGAACCATTTCCGCCGAAAGGGGTCTGGACCGTGATGCATGGTTAAGTGCGCGTTCGCATGACGAACGGAGTATAGAGTACTAGCAGAAGGTTTGGAAGCTTTCAAGCTCCGCTCGTAATCCGTTCCAACATCGAAGGCAGCTGCCCGCCCTGGGTTATACTCTTCCCGCACTTTAACATTCTCGAAAGCCACTTCCTCTGCTCCAGGAAATCCAGAGGGCCGGATGCGAAACGTCTCCCGAAAGCTCCACTCATCTCGCCGGAGTCAGGAACGATGATCAGACGCCGGGAGTTCATGCGCAACGGCGCAATAGGCGCGGCGGCGCTCTTGTTTTCCCAACCGCCGAAGTTGGCGAGCGCCGTCGTATCGAGTCCGGCTGACTCTCGGATTGAGGTTTTGCTGGACGAGATCTTGGGCACGATCTCTCCGAATGTCTACGGACACTTCATCGAGCACATTGGCGGCGTGATCTATGACGGCGTTTGGGTTGGCGAAAATTCGAAGGTTCCGAATATCGGCGGCATTCGTAGAGACCTCATCGAAGAGATGCGCAAAATCAAAGCCCCCGTGGTCCGCTATCCCGGCGGTTGCTTTGCGGACAGTTACGACTGGCGCGACGGAGTCGGTCCGGCGGATAAGCGTCCGCGAAGAACGAACTTTTGGATTGAGGCGGAGACCAGTACGGATCCCGCGAATCACACCTATGAATCCAACCAGTTCGGCACGGATGAGTTCATGCGTTTCTGCAAAGCAACCGGCTGCCAGCCTTATCTGGCGGCCAATGTCCGCAGCCTGCCGGCTGAGGCGTTCTATCGCTGGGTGGAATATTGCAATTCCCCCGCCAATAGCACGACATTGGCGGACGCACGGGCCGCTTCCGGCTCCCGCGACCCTTATGACGTCCGTTACTGGGGCGTAGGAAATGAATCCTGGGGATGCGGCGGCAATTTCACGGCCCAGGAATACGCCGTCGAATTTCGCAGGTACACCGCTTGGTTGCCGAAGTACGCGCAGCCGTTGTCATTGATTGCCTCTGGCCCGGATTCGGATAACTGGCAATGGACGCGGGAATTCTTTGAAGAGATTGCTCGAAAGGACAAGAGTCTATTTAGCTCGATCTTTGGTTGGGCGCTTCACTACTACTCTTGGAACCTGAGCCGGGGGCGCACGGAGGACTGGGACGCGGGCAAGGGTGATGCGCTGAAGTTCGATGTGCAGGACTGGTACGAAGTATTACGCGAGGGGAGCCGGCTGGAATCTCTCATCGAGAGCCACTGGCAAGCCATGGGCGAGGTTGATTCTGGACATCAGGTAAAGCTGGTGGTCGACGAATGGGGTCCGTGGTATCGTCCGGGCAGTCAGCTTACACCGGGCAACATGCTCGAGCAGACCCCTACGCTCCGGGACGCTGTATTCAGCGCAATGACCCTGGATATGTTCAACCGGCATCCGGAAAAAGTTACCCTGGCAAGTCCCGCGCAGCTCATTAACTGTCTGAACAGTCTTTACCTTGCTCATGAAGACAGGTTCTGCGTAACTCCGGTGGGCCATGTCTTCGGAATGTACGCCGCGCACCAGGGACGTCAGGCGCTGCGCACCATCATTTCCGCTCCCGACGTCCACTACGCACGCGATGGCAAAGCGACGCCATTTTGGGGATTGAAGGGTTCGGCGTCTTTGCGCGGCAAAGATTTGATACTCACCGTGGTGAACCCAAGCGTGAGCGAAATCCGGGAGACCGAAATCACAGTTCGAGGCGCATCCATAATATCGGGAACGACTACCGTGCTTGCCAACTCCGATCTTCATGCCCACAACAGTTTCGATCAGAGAAATGAAGTGACTCCACAGGTCAACGGTTTGCGATCGGCGGGAAGGGTGCTCACGATCCAGATCCCGCCCGCTTCCGTCACCAAGCTGGAGCTGAGTCTTGTCTAAAAGCGAGTGCTCATATGCACAATAAAGAGAAAAAATACAAAATTGCTCTTCTTCTTGTCCTCGCGATGTTCGTTGTGTTTGGAAACCGTACCCTGCTCGCGCAGAATGCCCCCTCGGTTGTTGTGACGTGGGAAAAGAAAATACCAAGCCGCACCGTTCCGACTCTGCAAGCCGTGGTCAATCCGATGCTGCGTCGGGGATCACCCATTCACGATGCGTCTCTCGAGGCTCTTCACAGGCTGGGGGCTGACTATGTTCGTTATGCCTTCTGGTATCCGTATCCGAAGCTGGCGGTTGCCGAGTTGCGGCCTCCTGATGCGAACCAGACATTTTGGGATTTCCAATACATCGACCCGCTGGTCGAGGACTTTCAGCGTGCCTCTCAGGGACATAGCCCCGTCTTGAGCTTCAGCACCATCCCCCAGTGGCTGTTCACGACTCCCCAGCCAGTCCTGTATCCGGATGATCCCAATCAAGTCTTGTGGAATTATTCGCAAGGCACCGATCTCCACGACGTTGGGGCGCTGGGTGACTACTATGCACGGCTGGTGAGCTGGTACACACAAGGCGGCTTCACCGACGAATTGGGAAAATTCCACTCCTCTGGGCATCACTACGACATTCGCTACTGGGAGGTCTTCAATGAGATCGATGGGGAACACGACACCACTCCGCAGCAATACGTCGAGCGTTATGACGCCATAACCCAGGCGGTGCTCAAGGTCGCGCCGCAGATGAAATTTGTGGGTCTTGCATTGTCGGCCCCATCCGATGCTCCGCGAACCTTCGCATACTTTCTAGACCCGAAGAACCATAAGCCGGGCATACCTTTGGACTATATCTCCTTTCACGTCTATGCCACACCATCGGGAGATCAGACGTTGGAGGACTGGCAGTACACTTTCTTTGACCAGGCCAGCGAGTTTCTTGCGGTGACGCGCTACATTCTTCAGCTTCGAGATCGGCTGTCGCCGTCGACGAAGGTCATGGTCAACGAAGCCGGCTCCATCCTTGCCGGCGACATGGTTCAGGGCGAGCCGGGTCACGTAGAGAAAACAATCCCTCCTGCCTACTGGAATCTGAGTGGAGCACTGTATGCCTACCTCTACGCCGAGCTGGCTAAACTTGGCGTCGACATCGTGGGTGAATCGCAACTGGTCGGCTACCCCTCGCAATTTCCTAGTGTCAGCATGCTCGATTGGACGAACGGCAAACCCAACGCACGCTTTACCGTTTTGGAGTTGCTCAAGGACAATTTTGGCCCCGGAGACGACCTCTCCGACACCGAAGTACGAAGCAATGGCTCGCTGGCGGAGTCCGACGCCATCAAAGCACAGGCCTTTAGCAGAGAGGGCCACCGAAAGTTGCTGCTGGTTAACCAGCGAAATCGTGAAATCACGGTGGAGCTGCCGAAAGAATGTCTCGGGGCTACAATCCAGAACATCGGAGGCGCGTCACCGGATACGGTGAAGCAAGATGTTGGAGATATCAAAGTCCGCTTGCTGCCCTTCGCTGTCTCCGTTGTTGCTTTGAAGGATTGACTTGCCTATCGACCGCAGAGATTTTCTTAGAGTCAGCGCGCTGGCCTCAACCAGCGTGCTCATCCCTGGCTACTCTTCCGCGCAAGTCAGACCGAAACAAATCACGATCCGCACGCTTGCTGCCGACAGTCCGAAGACACGGCTTGCCACACGAGAGTTGCTGAGCGGACTGCACATGCTGCTCGCCGCGATTGAAGTGACACAAACAAGTGACGACGGCGTTGCCGGTGCAACTCTACTGACCCTAACTCTCGACGCCTCGCGCTTCAAGGGAAGCGAAGACTATGAAATCTCCGCATCAGGCAATGGCGCTATATTTCGCGCGTCCAGCGAACAGGCACTCCTTTATGCAGTATTCGATTTCCTGGAGCGGCAAGGCGCGGTTTTCGGTGTGGATGGCACGACCGTACCCATCAACCGTCTAGCGGGATTGCAACTGCCCGAGCCAGGCCGGTCGTGGACTGCTACGCCGCGCTTTGCGGTGCGCGGGCTACTGCCGTGGCCGGACTTCCTGAATTGCATCAGCGTCTATAACGAAGAGGATTTCAAGGCTTATTTCGCGGCCATGTTGCGCATGCGTTTCAACACGTTCGGGATGCACGTTTACACGCAAAACGATCCCGGTCCTTTAGCGGAATCGTACCTGTCATTTGATTTTGCCGGCATTGGTCACAGGTCAGCGCTCGAAGACACGACGACGACGAGCTGGGGATATCTGCCGCAGCGCACTTCGACCTTCAAGATGGGCGCAGCACAATTTTTTGATGGGGAAACCTTTGGATCCGGTGCTACGCGCCTCGCCGCGGATACCTGGGACACTGCCGGCCGCACCACCGCGATGTTGCGCACGGCCTTCGATTTTGCCCAAGAGCTGGGCATTCGCACTGGGATTGGCTTTGAGCCGTACCAGAACCCGGCGGATATCGTTCGCGCTCTTCCGCCGGAGGCTCTGTCGCATCCGAACGGTTTTATCGAGTCGAATACCGCGCATGACCTTCTTGACCGTCGACTGGGCGACTTGTTGGAACGTTACCCCATGGTCGACCACGTTTGGCTTTGGCAGGATGAAAACGCAAACTGGGAGAGCCGCTCCAAGAACATCCCTCTTTCGATTACTCCATTTACCCAGGCGCATGACTTCCTGAGGCGGCATGCACCCAAAAAACGGTTGGTACTCGCCGGGTGGGGCGGGGTGACCCGCAATTTTGAGTCCCTGCACCAGCGCCTCCCGGAAGATATAGTTTTCGCGGCGTTGAACGACTCGCTCGGGTGGGATCCTGTGAATGAAGCGTTCGGCAAGTTGGGAAGCCGTGAGCGCTGGCCGATTCCCTGGATTGAAGACGACCCTTCCATGTGGTTTCCCCAGTTTCGAGCCAGCCGCTTTCAGATCGACATGAAGCGCGCCCAGGATTTTGGCTGCCAGGGAATGTTGGGCATTCACTGGCGGCACCGCATCATTGATCCCACCGCAACGTACCTTGCCCGCGCTGGTTGGGACTGGCAGCTCACCGCGTCAGCTCACTACCGCAGTTTCTGCGCCGCCCAGGCCTCGGGTGCGCGCGCCGCGGAACTGGCAACTCTCTTCGACGATTGCGACAGCGGCCGCGCGATCTCATCGACATTCCTGGGCACCTACGATGAATCGGGATTCGCGAATCGAGTCGAAATCACAGGCGATTACGGGGAAGCCTTCGACTATGAGACCACCGAACCGGATCTCGCAGTCCTAACCAGACAGCGAGCCACGGCCGAGCGGTTCCATCAACTTGCATCCCAGGCTGTGTCACCCCTCGAGCGCGATCGTATTGGCTATTTTGCCGGCTTTGTCGCCTTCATGGTGCCTTATTGCGACGCGTATGAGGCAGCCCACAAGCTTGATGCGGTGCTGAAACAGGCGGTGGAACTCAGGAAGGCGGGCAAGCCGGATGCAGCGCGCGCGGAAGTCATGCAACACGGCGTGCCCATTTGGCTCGCACTGGCTCCCATGGTGCGGAACGCCATGATCGAATATCAAGCGGTCATTGCGACCCGTAACGATCTAGGCCAGCTCGCTTCCATGCAAAACAAGTTCGTTCGAATTGCGCTGGAGAGGCTGCGACTCTCCATCAAAGAGTTTGTGAATGAACTGCCACCGGAGATGGAGCAAGCGTATGCAGCGGCAGTCTCACCCAAAGCGGCAAATTCACCTCGCCTCTTCATCCCCACTCGGCCGTCGCTACTTAGAGCCGGAGAGTCACTCCGGATCTTCATCATTGCTCCAGGGTTCGAGGAAGTCGCCGCAGTCAACCTGCTCACACGCCGCCAAAACACGCAGGAATGGCAGACTTTAGTGGCCGCCCATGCGGGACGTAGCGTATATACCGCGCAACTGGGACCTTTTCAGGCAGACGACGGCGCGATCGAGTATTGCGCAACCGCGGCCAACAACTCACAGCTATTCGGCGCTCCGCCGCAGGCGCCTTTGAATGTGTACATGCTGAACATACTGGTGTAAACCCGCGTCCATAGCGCTTCTAGGACGGCTAGAGTGCTCGTGTGTGTGACTGCGGGTCGTTTGTGGTTGATAAATTTAAAACGCTGCCCGCTCCGGTTCGGTAGTAGAATGCTGGCATTCGCCGCCTTGGTGCGACTAAGCCAGGTCAGTCCGGCCCTGCCCCAAGAGACTCTCTCCCAGAGGATACAACCATGAGATTCTTCTCGCGCTTCCCGGTTCGCCTGCTGGTGCTGGCTGTTCTGGCCGGCGCGCTGCACTCTCAACCCTCCCAGGCGCAGGATCCCACCGCCGGACAACAGCTCCCCAAACGCTTGGTGGGCGACTACGGTTATTGGACGAGGTTTTCCGACCCACCTTACAGCGCGGCGCAGATTCCATTTAACAAGTTGACGCACGTGAACCATGCCGGGGTATCGTTTAACGCAGACGGTACATTGTTCGTTCCCGGCGGCTTCCTTGAGCCAGAACTCATCACCGGCGCGCATGCCAGAGGGGTTAAAGTTCTTCTGCTCATCGGCGGTAATTTTCGCGGGGTTGAATACAATGGCAGCCTTCCAACCCTGGTGGAGCAACTTACCGCCTTCGCCACCAATCACCACTATGACGGCTTCGACATCGACTGGGAGTATCCGGAAACCACGAGGGATCGTCAATTCCTGGTGGAACTCATGGCGCGACTCCGCGACGCGAACTCAGACTATGTTCTGTCCATCGACGTGGCGCCCTGGGGCGGATACGGTTACGATGTGATTCTTCTGCAAAAAACGACTGACTATTTCAATATCATGATGTACGACTGCGCTGGGCCGTGGACCGCTGTCGGTGAGCTCAATTCGCCGATCTTCTGGGATCCGAACGATCCCGCCCCCTGGGAATGCCAGCCGGGAGGCAGTGTCCAGGAAGCCGCCAAAATATTTCTTAAGGACGTCCCGCCCCTGCAACTGAACATGGGAACACCCTTTTACGGCTATTACTACGCCACCGTCAACCGGTTATTCGGATTCTGTTCGAACTCGTTGCTAAACTCAGACCAGGACTGCGATAAAACTGTCGTGAGCGAGAATTACGCCCCTTTCATCAAGAATCGCATCAACCAGGATGGGTGGCAGACGTTTTATGACCCGATTGCTCTGGTTCCGTACATGGTGAAAACCGATGGATCGGATGGCTACATAACCTACGATGATGAGAGTTCGACCTATCTTCGCGTCGGGTATTCCGATTGGGTCCTTGGGCTCGGCGGTACCTTCCTGTGGTCGCTTGATGCCGACTACGACGGCCACTCCCAAGACTTGCTGGACGCGATGTATCAAGCGACGACGAGCCAAGGGAAATAGCGCTGGATCGAACAACCAGCGGCTAAGCGGCACAGTTGATTTGCGGCATTCCCGAATCCCGCGTGTTGAGCTTGCCCGCTACGGCACCATGGGCAAAATCAGAGCCGAAGGCCGGGACTTGTCGTGGTAGATCACGTTGGTTGCCTTGACCATGCGCGTCGCACGCGCCTGGTCCTCACCTGTATTCAGGTTTCGATCAAATCGCGGGAAGTTGCTGCTGGAAACCTCGAGCCGCAGTTTGTGCCCTGACAAGAAAACATTGCTCGTCGCCCAAAGATCCACGCTGATGTGATAGACCTCACGGGGATTTCCGAGTTCCGGTTTCTCCTGCGAATTGCGATAGCGCAAGCGCAGAATGCCTTCGGTTAGATTCTGCGCAAATCCGTTCGGCCAAACGTCAACCAGTTTCCCTGTAAAGTCTGTGTCGACCGCGGAGGTACTGACATACAGGTCGAGTGAAATCGGACCGGTTACCTCGGTATTCTGGGTAAAGGCCGGCGAAGAGAATACCAGCACGTCGCCTCGGGCTTCCGCAGGCCGCTGGTCCTCCGGACCAAGCCCCCGCATCGGATCGCAACAAAGCGGCCCGCCAATCGTGGGGACGGCGTCGTTCGGATCGTACACGTACTCCTCGGGTTTCTCCTCAGCAGGCGCGGCTGTACTCAGCGTTCCGCCTCCATCAAGTCCGTTCGCCGGCTTGGTCGAACGCAGGTAATACCGCGTCGCCTTGGCCCGCTCCAGCGGCCAGTCATCCTCTTCCCGCCAGTCGTTCTTGCCCATGACAAAGATCCTTACGGGCTTCTCACCCTCTAACCCATTTGCTGCTCCCTTCAGGAGACTGTCATACCAGCGCAGCATCACTTCATCCAGGTTGAACGGCAGCTTGTTTCCAAAATCGACGGCGCCAACTTTCTCGTCACTCCATCCCCCGGCGTGGCCTCCAACATAGATTGTCAGCCGCTGGCCGCGGCGCGCGGCCTCTGTGCCAGCCTCCTTCTTGAGGCGGGAATAATTCCTTAGCGTACCGCCCAGGAAAATGTCGTACCACGCGCCCAGGCTGAATACGGGAACTTGAATCTGCGCATAGTGGTCTTCGATCGACCACTGCTTCCAATACTCGTCATAGTCAGGGTGTGCCAGCCAGTCGGTGAAATACGGCGCCAGTCCCGCGGCCGAGGGTGCTTCGAGCACGGGATACGACCACAGCGGCAAGTTCTGAACCCAATTGAGCGCGTCGTTGCCTGACTCCACCCGGCGGCTCATGGTGTTTTCCGCCAGCCCCGTCGTCCACGACTCGTTGAACCATTGCTCGAACGCACCGCCTTGATACGTCCATCCATCGTGATAATTGGACGCCGTGAAGTTGGGGCAAATTCCCGCCAGATGTGGCGGCTTGGCGATCGCTGCCAGATACTGGGTCGCACCGACGTAGGAGCCACCGAACATCCCGACCTTCCCGTTCGAATAAGGTAGCGCCGCCGCCCACTCAACCGTGTCGTAGCCATCCTGAGATTCGTACTTGAAGGGATACCAATCGCCCTCCGAGCCATATCTCCCTCGAACGTCCTGCGCGACCACCACGTACCCGCGGGCAGCGCCCTTCAAGCAAAAACCTGACGTTCCGTTCCTGTCATATGGCGTGCGTGTTAACAGCACCGGAAACTTGCCGTCGGCCTTGGGGCGGCAAATATCTGCGCGCAACGTAATGCCGTCACGCATCTTTGCCGGCACGCCTCGCTCGATTGTCACTTCGTAACTGTCCGCAGCCCTGACTTCAGCCGACGCCAAGAGCGTCAAAGCGAAGAAACAAAAAACTAGCACCCGAGAATGCACTCTTGCGCGCTGGGCAGGTCTGACTCTTCTCATTTATTCCGCCTTTGTTATTTGCTGGGCCCGCTGGCCGGTTCGCAGCGTAGGCCACCGGAATTGCCTCTGTCAAGCTAGCCCACGGGTAGTGTCCTAACACTGTTAGGACACTACCCGCCCACTACCTACCCAAAGCAAGCTCCGCCAAGTTCCTGTTTGCAAACCGGTCACGGTTCCGCTAACTAACTGATAATAAAGGCACGACGCTCGTGGAAGCACTTTTCATCCCGGTCTTGACCGGATAGGGCGGCCTTTTTGCGGTCTCGGTTTGATCCTTTCCCCGACTGTCGTTGATTGGTGTAGACTTGTTAGGCCTTGGGTAATTGGGGCCCCCATAGCCTTTACAGAAACTCATTCTGTGCGTCATCACACAGGAGAGGTGGGTGTCTTGTGGAAAAACTGAGGATTGTCTTCAAGAGTCCGCGGGGGCTGATTGCACTCGCGATGCTTTCCTGCTCCGCTCTAACCGCGCAGGCTCAAACGTCGAATCCAACCAGGGTCACGCGTGGGCACCGGGTGGTGCCAACCACCACGGCCAAGGTTATCAATCCTGGCAACATGCAGACGTCGCCGCTCACCTCTGATGGTGCGAGCACCAGCCCGCAAACCATGAGATCGTCGGGTACACAGTCTCTGGCAGGTCTGGTTTCGATCACCGTGACTCCGGCTCATTCCGTGCTAACTCCTGGAGGTCAGCAGCAACTGCTTGCAACTGGCATTTGGAAGAACGGATCGATGCTAAACATCAGCAGTATTGTCACCTGGGCATCGTCCGCACCGTCGGTTGCAACGGTGAGTTCTAGTGGGCTGGCGCAGGCGGTCGGGGTAGGAACAACGAGCATTACGGCAAGTTTGAATTCCATCACTGGATTCGCCACTCTGGTGAGTTCACGCCAGCAACCGTTCAGTGTTCTCTTCACGTTTAAAGGAGAAAACGGGGCAAATCCCCAGGCAGGTTTGACTGTGGGCTCGCAGGGCAACTTCTATGGCACGGCTTCCACCGGTGGCGCTTTCGGACTGGGGGCAATTTTCGAGTTAGCGCCGGGCTCGCGTGGAAGTTGGGTAGAGACTGTTCTGTACTCATTTGAAGGAGGACCCAATGACGGCGCAGGTCCGCGCACACCGTTACTCCTGGCCAACGGAGGAGGGGATGACAACGGTGACCTTTACGGCATGACCTTCGCAGGGGGACCTACCAATAACGGGATGGTGTTCAAGCTGAAACCGGACGGTACGGAGCTGGCCATATATGGCTTCACCGGCGGCACGGATGGGGGACAACCCTATTACGGCGGTCTGGTCCTCGACTCGGAGCAAAATTTGTTCGGCGCCACTAGCTCCGGTGGCGATCTGTCTTGCGCCAACCCAGACGGGTGTGGCGTAGTCTTCATGTTGAATAAGTACCATGTCGCGACCGTGCTGCACAGCTTTGCAAACGATCCGCCGGCGAACCAGGACGGCTCATATCCATACGGAGGTGTGACCTGGAACTACGCGGGCAATCTCTATGGTACTACGTTCGGTGGCGGAACCGGGGGCGTCGGAACCGTATTTGAGGTCGGACTGTCTGGCACTGAGAACGTGGTATACAACTTCTCCAATACCACACCGGATGGGATAAACCCCTACGCAGGTCTGATTACCGATAACACGGGCAGTCTTTACGGCACCACGAGCGCCACCAACGCCCTCGCCGGTGGATTCGGTGCGGTGTTCAAGATAAATGCCTCTGGCCACGAAAGCCTGATGCACGTCTTCACCGGCTATCCCGTCGACGGAGCAGACCCCGCTGCAGGCCTGCTGCGGGATCCTGCAGGCAACCTGTACGGCACTACTCTCAGGGGCGGAGCCTACAACAACGGAACAATATTCAAGTTGGACACCAAGGGCAAAGAAACCGTGCTGTACAGCTTTACCGGAGGGACAGACGGCGCGGCGCCCATGGGAGTTCTGGTGCAGGATACGGCGGGCAACCTGTACGGCACTACCAACCTCGGCGGATCCGGTTTCGGGGTTGTCTTCAAGTTCGCCCCCTGACTACAATGGGCCGACCTGTACCTGACAATCCGGCGGTCACGCCGTGGCAGCTGTGCCGGAAACTGGCGAGTCTCGATCGCTTACGAAAATTTACCCTCCGTTACTGATTCTTTACCCGCTCAAGAACCAAACGGTGTTTCTATTATTAGTAAGACAACAGATCAAGAGCGAGACGCAACAGATAACAGACCGGTCGTGGACCGTGGATATAATACGTCGACAGAGTTCCAGCTTCCGGTTTGACAGTGCTTCGGCGCCGAATACGAAATGTGTTCGGTTCGCGATTGTGCGGAATGGGACCCGATGGTTTCGCTGGCAGCAGAAGCGCGGTTCGAGCATCGGCCGGATAAGGTAGACATTTCGCGCATGCTAGACTTCTCTATCCAGGATGCCGCGGCGCGTCGGAAGGACAGAATTACCTCGACGTTTCATTACCTGCGTGCCTTCGGTTACATCGACTGATGCAAGAAGATCGGATGGAGACCAAACCTCCCGCTTCGTCCATTGACCCGCAGCACCAGCTGCCGCCTGCAACACACTCCCCCAAGTCCCGGTGGCAACGCCTTTTCGTTTGGCTTGTAGTTCTACTGGCCTTCGGGATCATTTTTTGGCTGGTGGTGCGTCATCACGACGATGCCCAGAGCGCTGCTTCGTCATCCCGGCGCGGTTCGACCGGCCCAGTCACTGTTACGACAGCTGTCGCGAAGAAAGGAAACATCGGGGTGTATCTGGAGTCGATTGGCACCGTCACTCCCGTCTATACCGATTCCATCACCAGCGAAGTCACAGGGCTCGTGAGCCATGTGCACTACCAGGAAGGCCAACTGGTGCGCAAAGGCGAACCGTTAATCGATATCGATCCGCGACCGTACGAGGCACAACTCCTGCAAGCCCAAGGCGCACTGGAACGCGATACGTACGTGATCGAACAGGCAAAAATGGACTTGGAGCGTTATCGCGAAGCGTGGGCCCGCAACGGCATTCCAAAGCAGACGCTCGATGACCAGGAAAAGCTCGTGCTACAAGATCAGGGCACGGTAAAAAACGATCAAGGCACGGTGCAGTATGACCAGGTCCAAGTCGCCTTCTGCCACATTACGGCGCCGATCAACGGACGGGTAGGGCTGCGGTTGGTGGATCCCGGAAACGTCGTCCAGGCAGACGGCAGCACAACTTTGGCGGTGATCACCCAACTGCAGCCGATCACTGCGATCTTTACCATTGCCGAAGACAGTCTGGCTCAGGTGCAGACGCAAACGCGCCAGGGAAAGCGGCTGACTGTCGATGTGTTCGATCGCACGCAACAGACCAAGATCGCCACCGGAAAGCTCCTTACCTTCGACAACCAGATCGATACCACCACAGGGACGGTCAGGCTGCGGGCGCTCTTCGATAACAAGAACGACTCTCTGTTTCCCAACCAGTTCGTAAACACCAGACTGCTGGTGAATACCTTGCAGGGAGTCACTTTGATTCCGACCTCTGCCATTCAACATAATGGCCAGACCGCGTTTGTCTACGTCATCCAGAATGATACCGCCCAGATCCGCAACATCAAGCCAGGCGTCGCGGATGCCGGTCAGACCGCCGTCGAAGGTATCAATCCAGCGGACGTGGTTGCCAACAGCAGCTTTGACAAGCTGCAAAACAATTCGAAGATCGTAGTTTCCAAGCAGCCTCTGCCCGCCGCTTCGAGCGAGAGTCAAGCCCCGTGAGCCCGTCTCGGCCATTCATCATGCGGCCGGTGGCGACCGCGCTGCTGATGGCGGCGATCTTGCTCGTCGGTATAGTTGCCTATACCCAGCTCCCGGTTTCGGCACTGCCCGAGGTCGATTACCCCACCATTCAAGTCCTCACCTTTTATCCAGGTGCAAGCCCGGTCGTGATGGCGACTACCGTGACCGCGCCGCTCGAGCGGCAGTTTGGTGAACTCCAGGGTCTCAGCCAGATGACCTCCACCAGTTCGGGAGGCACGTCGGTCATTGTGCTGCAGTTCGCATTGAGCCTCAACATCGACGTCGCCGAAGAGGAAGTTCAGTCGGCAATCAATGCTTCACAGAGTTACCTGCCTTCCAACCTGCCGGCGCCTCCCGTCTACAGCAAAACCAACCCGGCGGACGCGCCCGTGCTCACGCTCGCCATCACTTCCAATTCCGTCCCGTTGTCACAGGTGGAAGACCTGGTGGATACACGGCTGGCGCCGAAACTCTCGCAGCTGAATGGAGTCGGCCTGGTGAGCATCAGCGGCGGGCAGAAGCCCGCTGTGCGCATTCGGGCCAACCCGGTTGCGCTCTCCTCTTATGGCATCAATCTCGAGGACCTGCGCACCGCTCTCATCCAGGCTAGCGTGAACGCCGCGAAGGGCAACTTCGATGGACCGCGGCAGGATTACCAGATCGATGCCAACGACCAACTCATCAGCAGCGCCGACTATCGCAGTGTCGTGGTCGCCTACCGTAATGGCGCGCCCATCCTGCTCACCGATGTGGCGGAAGTCGTCGATGGCGTCGAGAATAATAAACAAGCGGCATGGATGAACCAGACGCCCGCCGTCATCCTGAACATTCAGCGCCAGCCCGGCGCCAATACCATCAGCGTGGTCAAGAGTATCAAGAAGCTCTTGCCGCAGCTCGAAACCAACCTACCCGCCTCCGTTCAGGTCACCACGCTCACCGACCTGACTACGTCGATCGAGGCTTCCGTGTCCGACGTCGAGTTTGAACTCATGCTCACGGTCGGCCTCGTTGTGATGGTCATCTTCCTGTTTCTGCGAAGCCTCTATGCCACCATCATCCCTAGCGTGGCGGTGCCGTTGTCGCTGGTGGGTACATTCGCGGCGATGTACGCGCTCGGCTACAGCCTGGATAACCTCTCGCTGATGGCGCTCACCATCTCCACCGGGTTTGTGGTGGACGACGCTATTGTGATGATCGAAAACATCTCGCGCTACATTGAGGAGGGGGAAGCGCCCATGGAAGCGGCGCTAAAGGGCGCGGAACAGATTGGCTTCACCATTGTCTCGCTGACCGTCTCGCTGATTGCCGTGCTCATCCCGCTGCTGTTCATGGGTGACGTGGTGGGCCGCTTGTTCCGCGAGTTTGCCGTGACTCTGGCGGTCACCATCGTCATCTCTGCCGTGGTATCGCTCACCTTGACCCCCATGATGTGTTCGCGAATTTTGCGGCATGAGCCCAAAGAGCAGCAGGGCCGCTTTTATCAGGCCTCTGAGCACATGTTTGAACGCATGATCGCTTTCTACGGGCGGACCTTGAAATTCGTGCTGCGCTATCAAACCATCACTCTTCTCGTAGCTCTCGGCACACTGCTGCTGACTGTGTTTCTCTACATCCTGATCCCCAAGGGATTTTTTCCCGTGCAGGATACCGGCGTCATTCAGGGCATTTCGCAGGCGTCGGAAACCATCTCCTTTCCTGCCATGGCCGAAAAACAGCAGGAACTCGCCAAGATTATTCTTCAGGATCCGGCCGTCGACAGCCTTTCCTCATTCATCGGAGCAGATGGCACCAATACGACTCTGAACAGCGGCCGCATGTCGATTAATCTGAAGCCACTTTCGGATCGCAACCTTAGCGCCGCGGATCTCGTCCGCCGGCTCCAGTCCAACTTGCAGAAAGTGCAGGGAATCTCGCTCTACATGCAGCCGGTGCAAAACATTACCGTAGATGACCGCGTTAGCCGCACCCAGTACCAGTACACGCTTGAAGATCCGGACGTCAACGAACTGAACGATTGGACCAATCGCTTTGTCGCTGAACTGAAAAGCTTGCCGGATCTTGAGGACGTCGCGACCGACCAGCAGACCGGAGGGTTGGCCGTCTCGCTGGTCATCGATCGCGTCACCGCATCGCGCCTCGGCATCGCTCCTGCCACCATCGACAACACGTTGTATGACGCCTTCGGACAGCGCCAGATCAACACCATGTATACGCAACTGAATCAGTACCACGTGATTCTGGAAACTCAGCCGCAGTTCCAGCTTGATCCGAACAAGCTCGAGGATTTATATATCCAGGCCAGTGCCTCGTCAGGAACCTCGGGGCCGGGAGCTTCTAACTCTTTTTCGTCCTCCGGTTCTTCCGCTGCGGGGTCGAATGCGGCCACCACCTCGGTACTTTACACGCCTTCTGCCGCTGCCCTCACTCCTCCTGCGAATGCGCTATCGCCTGGCAGCAACTCGACCGCATCGGGCTCATCCGTGAAGACCGCCAGCAGTTCCACGTTGAGCAATGCCGTGCCACTGAGCGCATTTACGCACTTCCAGCGTGCGACCGAATCGCTCTCCATCAACCATCAGGGACAGTTCCCCTCGGTCACCGTCTCGTTCAACCTGGCGTCCAACGCCGCGCTGGGAAGCGCCATCACCGCGATCAACAAAGTGCAGCGCGACATGCACATGCCGGCCAGCCTGCAGGCGGGCTTCCAAGGCACGGCGGCGTCGTTCGAAAACTCGCTGTCCAACGAGCCTTTGTTGATTCTGGCCGCCCTGGTGACGGTGTATATCGTCCTCGGTGTGCTTTACGAAAGCTTTATCCACCCCGTTACCATCCTTTCCACTCTGCCTTCTGCCGGAGTGGGTGCACTGCTGGCACTCATGCTGTTTCGCCAGGACCTGAGCGTGGTTGCCATCATTGGAATCATCTTGCTGATTGGAATTGTGAAGAAAAACGGAATCATGATGGTGGATTTTGCGCTTGAAGGGGAGAGACACCACGGCAAGAGCGCGACCGATGCGATCTATGACGCCTGCCTGTTGCGCTTCCGTCCAATCATGATGACCACGATGGCGGCGTTGCTTGGAGGCATCCCGTTGGCTTTGGGAACCGGGATCGGCTCGGAGATTCGACGCCCTCTGGGAATTGCCATGGTGGGAGGACTCTTGTTGAGCCAGGCGCTCACGCTCTACACCACCCCGGTGATTTACATCTTCTTTGACAACCTCGGGCAAAGATTCTCCCGCTCGCGGTCCGGCGAAACCTCGAACGGAACGGCGCAACCCGCGGAACAGGTATGAACCCTTCCGAACTTTTTATCCGGCGGCCGGTGGCCACGACGTTGCTGACCATCGCCATTGCCCTCGCTGGGGCAATCGCGTTTACGGTACTGCCGGTTTCCCCCCTACCCCAAGTCGACTTCCCAACCATCTCGGTCTCTGGTTCGCTGCCCGGAGCGAGCGCCCAGATCATGGCATCCTCCGTGGCCACACCGCTGGAGCGGCAGTTCGGCCACATCGCGGGAGTTTCGGAAATGACCTCCGCAAGTTCCCTGGGGAGCACCTCGATCACGATTCAGTTCGATCTCAGCCGCGACATCGACGGGGCCGCGCGCGATGTCGAGGCGGCGATTAGTGCTGCGCGCACTTATCTACCTGCAAATCTGCCCGCCAATCCCACCTATCGGAAAGTGAATCCCGCCGATTCTCCGATCATGATTATCGGCTTGACTTCCAGCAAATACGATACCGGCAAGTTGTATGACGAAGCTTCCACCGTGATGGAGCAGAAGCTTTCTCAGATCCAGGGCGTGGGCCAGGTTGCGGTGGGCGGCAGTTCGCTGCCCTCGGTGCGTGTGGATGTAGACCCCACCCAGCTCAACAGCTACGGCCTGACAATAGCCAGCGTTCAATCGGTCTTGAGCACGCAGAATGCCGACCTCGCAAAAGGCCAGCTCTCCGATGGCTTAGTCACGGCAGACATCGTTGCCAATGACCAGATCTCAACCGCCGCCGATTACAGGCCGCTAATTGTCGGCTTCCACAACGGGGCAGCGGTCCGGCTCTCGGACGTGGCCCAGGTCACCGATGCCGTCCAGAACGTGCGATCCGCCGGTTATCTGAACGGCATACCTTCGGTCACGGTGATCATCTTTCGCCAGCCGGGCGCGAATATCATCCAGACCGTCGACAACATACGCAGCCAGTTGCCGTTCTTGCAGGCTTCGATTCCCCAGGGCATCGACACCACTATTGTTCTCGACCGGACCACCACGATCCGGGCCTCGGTTAACGACGTCGAGCGCACGTTGCTGATCTCGGTGGCTCTGGTAATTCTGGTGGTCTTTCTGTTTTTGCGGAACGGGCGTGCCACCTTGATACCGAGCGTTGCCGTTCCGGTGTCGCTGATCGGCACTTTCGCCGTCATGTATCTGCTCAGCTACAGCCTCGACAATCTCTCCCTGATGGCGCTTACCATCTCGACCGGGTTCGTGGTGGATGACGCGATCGTAGTGATGGAGAACATCTCGCGTCACCTGGAGCAGGGAATGAAGCCCTTCGCGGCGGCATTGAAGGGCGCACAAGAAATTGGTTTCACCGTGTTTTCCATTAGCGTGTCGCTGATCGCGGTTTTCATTCCGATCCTCATGATGGGAGGCATCGTCGGCCGTCTTTTCCGCGAATTTGCTATCACACTTTCGACTGCCATCGTCGTGTCGATGATCGTTTCATTGACCACGACTCCGACCATGTGTGCCTACCTCCTGAAGGAAGAGAAGGAACAAAAGCACGGCAAAATCTATCAGGCAAGTGAGAGATTTTTCGCCTGGATGCTCGAAACCTATCGCCGCACTCTGACCTGGGTCCTCGACCACCCAGTGCCGACGCTGGTCGTGCTGCTGCTCACGATCGCACTGAATGTTGTGCTTATCTACAAGATTCCCAAGGGCTTCTTTCCGCAACAGGACACCGGTGCAATTACTGGAGGGGTACAGGGTCCGCAGGACTCATCGTTTCCCGCGATGGACAATTCGATCCGGCAATTGGTTGGCGTTATCAAGAGCGATCCCGCAATCGCCAACGTGACCGCCTACACTGGCGGCAATGGTGCAACCAATGGGGGATTCATTTATATCGCCCTCAAGCCGCTCAATGAGCGCAAGATCAGCGCCGCGGATATCATCAACCGGCTGCGCCCCAAGATAAACCGTTTGCCCGTAGCATCGGCTTTTCTGCAGGCGGCCCAGGACCTGCGGATCGGAGGCAGATCGAGCAATGCGCTTTACCAGTACACCATCCAAAGCGATAACGTGCAGGATCTGTCGAAATGGGGGCCCATCCTCTTGGCGGAGATGAAGAAGCTTCCCGGCCTGCAGGACGTGAACTCGGATCAGCAGAATGGCGGGCTGCAAGAACTGGTGACCTATGACCGCACCACCGCCGCCAGGCTCGGAATGACTGCGCAGTCCCTCGATTCCTCGCTCTACAGTGCCTTCGGTCAAGCCGAAGTCTCCATCATTTACACGCAACTGAATCAGTATTACGTGGTTCTTGAGGTCGCTCCGCAATACTGGCAGAGCCCGCAAGGCCTGAAGTACATCTACTTGCGCACGGCAAACACCGGCAACGTCCCGCTCAGTGCGGTCGCAAGTTCACAATCGAGCACGACGCCGCTTGCCGTAAACCACACCAGCTTATTCCCGTCGGTGACGGTGTCTTTCAATCTGGCAGCCGGAGTTTCTTTGAGCGATGCCACGCTCCGCGTCTCACAAATGCAGCAGAGACTGGGTACGCCTGCGACGCTTCGCGGCTTCTTCGCGGGAACGGCGCAGGCTTACCAGCAATCGCTGGATAGCGAGAAGATGCTGATCGCGATCGCTTTGTTAGCGGTCTACATCGTCCTGGGCGTGCTCTATGAGAGTCTGGTGCATCCGCTCACCATCATCTCAACTCTACCCTCAGCCAGTGTGGGTGCAATCCTGGCGCTGATGCTGTTTAAGATCGACCTGAATGTGATTTCCATCATCGGAATCGTGCTTCTGATCGGCATCGTAAAGAAGAACGCCATCATGATGATCGATTTCGCGCTGGTCGCGGAACGGCAAGAAGGCAAGAACACGTCGGAGGCCATCTTCGAAGCCTGCATGCTGCGCTTCCGTCCCATCCTGATGACCACTATGGCCGCCCTGTTCGGTGCGTTGCCTCTGGCTTTCGGTACCGGTACCGGTTCGGAACTGCGAAGACCGCTCGGGATTACGATTGTCGGTGGATTGATTGTGAGCCAGATGCTCACGCTCTATACCACCCCGGTGGTTTATTTATTCCTCGATCGCTTGCGGCTTCGGTTTCAGAGCAAGCCGCATGGCGCTCGTCAGATTCCTGCGATCGAGGCCAGCTAGCGCGGAAGACTTGAGATGGAGATGGCCAAATTGGCTAGGTAGAAACGTTATGATGATCCTCCAGAAAAGACGAGCCGGCTTCACGATTTTGCTTGGTGCAGCCGTGCTCTCGTTCATGTTATCGGGATGCGTGGCCGGGCCTAAATACCATCCACCCGCTCCCCAGGCGCCCGCAGCCGTCTACAAGGAGTCGCCTACCCAGTCCAAGGAAACGGGAGACTGGACGGTAGCGCAGCCTGCGGATGCCAAGCTGCGCGGCAAGTGGTGGGAGATCTTCGACGATCCGGAACTAAATGCGCTCGAAGAACAGCTGGATATCAGCAACCAGAACATCAAGCAGTCCTTCGAGAATTTCATGGAGGCTCGCGCCATCGTGCGCGAGGCGCGCTCGCAATACTTTCCGACGCTGGCAGCTGTGCCCTCGGTCACGCACTCGCGAGCATCCGCGAATGTGGGCACGACCGCCGTCAGCGCGACTGGCACAGGTACCACCTCCACTGCCCCGCAATTGCAAAGTACGCTCTATTCCCTGCCCCTTGAAGCGTCCTGGGAGCCCGATCTTTGGGGCAAGGTCCGCAACACTGTGCGACAGGCCCAGTACGCTGCCCAGGTCAGCGCCGCGGATCTCGAGAATGAGCGCCTGAGCGAGCAGGCCAGCCTGGCGCAGTATTTTTTCGCGATCCGCGGCCAGGACCAGCTGCAGAAGATCTTCGACGATACGGTCGGGGCGGACCAGAAAGCTTACGATCTGACCCGGGGGCTCTATGAAACCGGCATTGACGATGAGATTTCCGTGGTGGAAGCCGAAACCACGCTACGGTCCGCGCAGGCAGGAGCGACCAATGTCGGAATCGCGCGGGCGCAGTATGAGCACGCGATCGCCATGCTGGTGGGCAAGTCAGCGTCCGATTTCTCCATTCCCGTGAAGCCGATGACGGTTGCGCCACCCCCGATCCCGGTGGGAGTGCCCTCGGAGCTGCTCGAGCGCCGGCCGGACGTGGCCGCCGCGGAACGCACGATGGCCCAAGCCAACGCCGCGATCGGTATTGCGTATGCCGCTTATTATCCGAACCTGACTTTAAGTGGGGACGGAGGCTTTGAGAGTTCATCCTTCAGTCATTGGCTCTCCTGGCCGAGCCGCTTCTGGTCGGTTGGCGCGTCGCTCTCGGAAACTATCTTCGACGCCGGCCTGCGCCGCGCAACCGTCCAACAGTACGTCGCGACCTACAATGCGGATCTCGCCGGTTACCGCCAGACCGTGCTTACCGCATTTCAGCAGGTGGAAGATGGTCTTGCCGAGGTCCGCATCCTCTCCAAGGAGATCCAGCAGGAACAGCAGGCGGTGAACTCCGCACAAGCCTTCCTCAAACTCGAACAGGCTCGATACGACACGGGCATTGATCCCTACATCGACGTGCTGGTTGCCCAGACCACGGTCCTGGCGGACCAGCAGACCCTGAATAGTCTTCAGGTGCAGCAGATGACCTACGCGGTGGCGCTGGTGGAGGCCCTAGGCGGCGGATGGGATCGTTCGCAATTGCCAAGTTCCAAACAGGTAACTGAGAAGCCTCCCAAAGCAGAGACCACCATCGAGCCCTAGGATTCAGATCATTCGGTTGTGTAATTGATTTCCATCCGCCGGACTTGAAAGCTGGAAACATACAAGACGAGCAGCGCCACGGTCAGGATCCCGAGGATGGCCACGGGCGCAGAGACCGGATCAGGATTGGAGACCAGCAGTGACAACAGTGGCGGCGTGCCCGGAGGGCTGGGGATGTCCACGGGACAGAGCGATTTCAGATAGTAAATGACGCTGAACTTTTTGAGCAACGCCGGCAGAAACGGATTCACGGCTTCCCAGACCAGGATCGCTGCGGCCGGCAGAATCGGATTACGGAACAACATTCCGGCGGCCAGGAAGAAGGCTCCATAGCCCAGGCAAGCCAGGGCAGTAACTCCAAGGTATGCTGCCGCATGCGCCAGACCATGGTTGTGATAGAGGTAGAGCTCCCGCACATTCGGACTGAACTGCCAGTTGAATACCACGATCTGGAGCAGTTCGCTGGTCACGAAAATGATGCATGTCGCCAGCAATCCAGCCAGGAACTTTCCGACCATCAGCACATCGCGGCGGATCGGGGCGAGAAAGTAAAAATGGAGACTCTTGTCGAGGATTTCGCCCCGGAACAGATTCATGAAGATTCCGAGGCAGCCGAAGAAGATGGCGAGGCGCAGATAGAAAAACTGGAATACTCCTGCAAACACTGTGGAATCCTCAGGCAGGTTGTACGCCTGATGGATATTAATACTGGTCACTTTTCCATACGCGAAATCGACCAAAAGGTCGTTGGTTCCATCGGAGTAGTGGTAGTTCTCGTGAGGAATTACGTCGAATCCGCCTGACTCGAGCGGCTTTCGCTCCTCCCAGCGAAAGCGTATGGGCGGCTTTCCCAGCAGCGCGATCACCTCCTGGCTAGTCATGTCCGGCCGGACCGCGAGCAGGTCCTGGTAAGTCAGCGCTTTGTCACTTCGGCTGGCGATGTGCCTGCTGCGCCCTCGCTCATGGGAGGTCATTATGGAATGAGCGGAAAAGAGCAGAAGCGGCAACAGCGCGAGGACATAGATCCAGAGGCCGCGCCGCGCGAACAGCGTTTTCCTCATCTCCAGGCGGATGACGGACTTGATCTGGTCCCACCAGAGCCTTGTCATCGCACCACCTCATCGTTGCCGATCAAGTATTCGTAGACCGAATTCACATCGTCATCGGCGGGAGCGACAGATTCGATCTCAACTCCGTTCAAAGCGATGTGATTCAGCATGAGATAGAACTGGTCCGCATCGCGGGTCTTGATCAAAAGGCCACGGTCGTCGTTATGGATGCGGACTTCAATTGTGTGCTCGGACTCCATCATCCTCGAGGCAAGATCTCGCGGGCGATCGCAGCGGATGAGAATCTGTGCGGGATGTTCGCGGATTTCGTCGCGGACGCTGTGGATTGGACCTTCCGCCACAACATAGCCATTGCTCAACAGGATGACCTGATCCGAGATGGCATCCACTTCGTGAAGGATGTGGCTGGAAATAATTACGTAACAACCGTCTGCCGCCACCGAGCGGAAAAGTGCGATCATCTCGGCACGAGCCAGAGGGTCCAGACCGTTCAAGGGCTCGTCCAAAACCAGCACTCGCGGGTTGTGGCACAAGGCCTGAGCGAGCCGGATGCGCTGGCGCATCCCTTTGCTGTAACCTGCGACGTTGCGGGCCGCGGCATCGGTAAGATTCACGCGCTCGATCGCGCTCCGGGCGAGTTGCTCCGCAGTTTGGGTGTCGCTGCCCCCAAGGCGAAGATAGGAATAAACAAACTGAAATCCCGTCAGGCCCTTGGGAAAAGAATCGAACTGCGTGCTGTATCCAAGGATCCTGAAGAGTTTTTCCGGTTCGCTCGGGTCGAGGCCCAAAACATCGATTCGCCCGCGCGTGGGACGCACCAACCCGGTCATCAAGTTCATCAACGTAGTCTTTCCCGATCCGTTGGGACCCACCAAGCTGGTAACGCCCGGAGGGATGGAGAGATTCACCCGGTTCACTCCGAGAATCTCGCCGTAAAACTTCGAGACGTCTTCGAACAGGATGCGATCGTTCTTAATCACATCGTTCACTTGATCACCTCGTAGGCCCGTACCTTTCGTACCAGGAGCGCGAGGCAGATTCCACAATAGATGAGCAAGGCGATCCACGCTTCCGCAGACGACATCGAGATCTCGCTGTCGACGCGAAATAACGAGGTCCAGATGGTTGACATCAGATAGACGAGATCGAGGAAGTGACCGGACTGGGTATGCATCACGGCATTGATGGCCTGGGCGAAGCCGGCTCCGAAGAACAACACCGCGAGCAGTAGTGCGCCCGCGACAACTCTCCACTTCACCCAAGCCGAGAGGGCCATGGCAAGAAGGGATAGGATGGCGATCCATATCAACGAAGAAAGAATGAGGCTGCCGGCGATCCAAAGGTGCTGCCAGGCCCACTCCGGTCCGGCGAGGCTCGACTGCACGGCGAACAGAACCAGCCCGGGAATCCACGTGATCTGCGAGAGCAGGATCGCCAGAACGGATGCTTTGCCTAGCACATATTCCGCGCGCGAGAACGGGCGGCAGAAATACAAAGGCAGCGCGCCATTGGCGAGATCGGGCGAGATCAGGCCCGGCCCGGTGAACGCGGTGAGCACAAACGCCAGCACTCCCTGCACGTTCATGAAATAGAAAAAGAACTTGTTATCGATTTTGAGGAGTTGATCGCTGGCGCCGAATCCCTCCAGAATGCTCAGGTTATGAGCAACATAGATCGTAATCAGACAAAACAGAGGATAGAAAAAACAGAGCACAAAGAGTGCGGTCTGGAGCTTCGAGCGAAACAGATTTCTCCTCGAGTAGCGAAAGAGAACCAGGCAACGCGACCACGCCGGAGTGAGCGAGCCAGAGTACGAGGTGTAGGTGCGTCTATAGACGGCCACGGTGGTTCTCCAGACAGATCAATGTCAGATCGTGCAAATCAACTTGCATTTCACGTTTCCATCGCTTTCAGGAAAATGTCCTCCAGCGTATCGCGCCGGAAATTGAGCCGGCGGATTCGCACCTCCTGTTCCGCGGCGATACGGTAGATGTCGCGAATCTCGACCCCATCGGCGAGTATCATTTTCAGCCGATTCGCTGTCGTCGCACATTCACAGCCCAGCTTTTCGATGGCTTCGGTGAAATTGCCGTTGGCGCCATACGTTTCCAGCTCCACAAATCTTTTGTTTGCCTTGCGCTCTTCCTCGAGGTTCGAGTAGTGAGCAATTCGCCCCTGGTTCAGGATCAACACCTCTTCACAGGTATCTTCAACATCACGCAGCAGATGCGAGCACAGCACGATCTGCAGCTGCTTGCTGTCGCGGATGTCGCAGATCATGCGGATCATCCTCTGCCGTGCCGAGGGATCGAGGCCATTGGTCGGTTCGTCGAGAATCAAGAGTTTGGGTCCATGGGCAATCGCCTGGGCCAGCTTCGCCAGTTGTTTCATGCCCAGCGAATACGTTCCAAGCTCGCGGTATCGCGCCTCTGCCAGTCCGACACAAAACAGGGCTTCATGGGCGCGTTCGAGCGCCGCCGATGCCGGCACGCCGGAGAGTTCCGCCATCATTTGAACAAAGGAAACCGCGCTCATTTTCGAAATGAACGCGTCATTCTCAGGCATGTAGCCGACCAAGGCACGAATTCTCCGGGTATCGGTTCGGATATCGTGTCCCAGTACGCGGGCAGACCCGGAAGAGGGCTTGTAGAAGCCCAAAAGCGTATTGATCAGAGTCGATTTGCCGGCGCCGTTCGGACCCAGCAAGCCAATCGCGCGCCCGCGCAGAGAACAGACCAGGTTCTTCAGGATTTCTCGGCTGCCGAAGCGGACAGAAAGGTTCTGCAGCTCAATGACCGGTGTCTGCGGAGCAGCAGCGGCTGGCCGGCTCGTGCCATCTGCTGCTCCGGGTTGGATCGCCATGCTCATGCACTGCCAGATTCAGACTACTGGGTCGAGCCGGGCGGGCTCAACGCTTTCCCCAGAAACAACTGCGGTGGAAACGGGCCGCCCTGGCCCAGCGTCATAAGAGTACCGAGGTCGAAGCCCATGAAGCCAGTGTCACTTGCGACCACGATCCGCTCGCGCTCACCATAGACATAGATCAAGCCGGGCGCGGTGTTCGCCTGAAGCGTAGCAATGGACTTTTGTTGCTGCGCTGTGAGGGTTCCCAGGGCCTTGATCTGATCCACCAACGGACCGATCACGGGACCTATGTTGTGATAGAAGATCGCCGAGAAGTTCGTGTATCCATCACTGGGCAACAGCCCCTGAAAAGTTTGCGAATGCGTCAGAGTGTTTCCAGACTGCCGGTCCTGAATGGCTCTCGAAACCGTGCTGATGTCCGGCCCAGCGATCAGGTAACTGTCAACGTAGGTGTAGTCAATTTCGAAATTCGGCTGATTCGAATTGTGAATGGTGTAGTAAGTCTGCGAGCCCATGTGCTGCTGCGCAAGCTGGAGCGAGCCATTGGACTGGGTCGCCTCTCGATTGAAACTCTCGACCAGTTTGGCGATGGTCGATTGTAAGGTCGATGGATCGTAGACTTCGAAAACTACCTTCCACCGGGGTGTAGGCAGCACCGGACCATCGAATGCGATCGTCACCTCACCGCCAAGGGGCGCTGTGATGTCATCGAGCACGCTCACGCCGGTCTTCGCTTCGAACTTTTCCAACTGCTGGGGGAAGTTCGAGTCGCTGCTGCCGATCATCTGGAAGATCTCTTCCACGATGCTCCTGGGGTTCTTGATGACCACCGAATTCACCATGCTCGCATTGGGCGAAATGAACTCCAGGCTGCCCATGGAAGCGGGTGCAGCCAGCCAGGATGCCACGCCCCGTCGTTCGGACGCGAACGTCAGCGCGGCACGATTTTCCGTCTTGCCTCCGACCTCGCGGCGTTCCATCATCAGGTAGCGGACGTCCTCGATTCCAGTTGGTAGCTGGTGGTTGCTGCCATCATGTACGTGTTGCGCGACAATTTGTTCCATATCCGCGCAGAAGAGCCAGCCGGCGCCATGCTGGTAGGAACGGGCCAACTGCCTGTAGAACGGAGTTTCCGTGAAGTGACTGCCACCGGACTGTTGTATCCGCGCCACTGCGCGCTGTAGTTCTGCGCCATCCGGACTCGCGATCAGCACATCGTTGTTCAGATAAACCAGAAACGGCCGCCCCGCCGAGGATGACACTGCCCGAGGATCCCGCACGATCTGAAGTGCGGGTTGCGAACCGTTGGCCTTGAGCCGGCTCACTTCACTTTGCAGAAAAGCGTCCAATCCAGGCTGCCGGACTCTGGCCAGCACAACGACCGGATTGTACTTCGGGCCGTCTTTCGCAACCGCGAACACGATCTCGTCTCCCAGATAGCTGCTGAAGTTTTTCAACTGGTCGACTATGTCTGCGAGTTTCGGCCCCTTGCCCTTTTGCTGTTCGTGCCACCAACTGCGCAACGCCGGGCTCTGCTGCAACCGTTCCTGGAAAACCTGGCTGGCTTCGCCCAGAGTGGCCGCCAGATTCGGAATCGCGGCGTAGATGACCGTATGATCTGGAACGTAGGGCAAAAGGTCTGAACTGTAGCGCAACCCCGGTCCCGGAATCGCCTCAAGCTGCTTTTGCAGCACCGAAAAGTCTCCCAGCAGAGCAAGGTATTTCGCGGAATTGCGGCTCCAGGCAATTTCGTTTTGGATTGGAACCTTGGAAACACTGGAGCTGGAAGTTTCTTCGTCGCCGGCGCGCAAGTCGCTGGTCCGCTCGCCAGAAGCCACTCGAACTACTCCCTCGATCACCGCCACGCGCGAACCCTTCGTCCCGTGGTTGACGGAAAAGATTGTCCCTTTTACCGATACCAGGCAATCGTCGGTGGCCACATAAAGGCGGCCCGTGCGCTGCTTCGCGGCCTGGACGATGATATGGCCACCATCCAAGTGAATCGTGGTGCCTCTCCATTCGCGAGACACCGAAAGGTCAGAGCGCTCATCCATCTCAACCAATGATCCATCAAGCAGCCGAACCACCGCATTTGAACCCTTGGCGGTACGGATTTCATCTCCATTCCTGATCTGGTAGCCTGCAGGAATCACGCGCACTTGCTCGTCAGAAACTGCGTAGAGTGAGCCATCCACATTCTGCACCGAGGCACGGATGGTGTGCTGGCCAGGGAAAAGACCGTTGACCAGCGCTAGCCCGGCAACGGCAACCACGACGACTGCGGCCGCGCCCATGGCCCACTGCCACACGGGAAAGCCGCGAGACGCCGTCTTCCGCTGCGCCTCCGGTTGCCATACCGGCTGCAGTTCGCCCCTGCGGACCTGCTCGATGGCGTGGCGGCATGCGACACACTCGTGCACGTGATCTTCGAACAGCATCCTGCGTGGCTCCGGCAGATTCTTGTCCAGATACGCCGGGATGAGGGTCTGAAAATCCTCACAACTTCGCAGCGTGTGCAGGCTGAGCTCGACGGTTGGAGCTCCTGCGATCGAACTCCAGACGCGCTCACCAGCCTGGGAAACCATCTGGTCGTCCACCTGTTCGTTTCGAATTTCAGAGAGTAGCCGGTCGAATTTATGATCGCTCATGATCTTTCTCCTAGGTATGGACGAAGCTCCTTGCGGAGTTGTTGGCGAGCACGATGTACGATTACTGCCACCAGCACCTGCGAAATGCCAAGCGTGTGGGCAATCTGCTGGTTGCTGAGTCCCTCGATGAAGCGCAAGGCAAAGATCTCCGCCGGGCGCGGTTTCAATCGAGCCAGCGCGCGGGTCAAGGCCTGCCTCAGACCCGAGACATCCGCTCGCGTCGCAACGGTCGGCATCAAGCCGGAGGCCTCTTCAGGAAGCGGAGCGGTCTGGTCGGCCTTTCGCGACCGGATCACATCCAGAGCGGAGTTGATTGCCGCCTTGTGCAGATAGCTTTCCAGGTTACCGAGCGGATCGGCGTTCCGGCCCCGGCGCAGCAGCCGGAGGAAAACCGTCTGCAACACATCTTCCGCGTCCCCGGCATTGCCGGTGATCCGGTAGGCCGTCCGGAACACAAGCCCGTGGTGAGCCCGAAAGGCTCGCTCGAGTTCGTCAGGAATCGCGATTGCCGGTTCCTCTAGTACGCTCAGCAGGGTACGCCTCCTGTAATTCTCTTTCATAGGTAAAGACGTGGGGAAGTGCGGATTATTACAGCTAGGCCGGGAAAAAGGTTGGCGCCCTTCCCGCCCGCCGGTTGGGGTTCAACAGTGGCTTCTGAATCTTCAGGAAAATCCTTTATTTTCATGTCTTTATGAACGGATTTGCCTGAAAAAACTTTAGACCCCAGCCTGCCTGCTACTCTTGACGTAGCGCCAGATTTGACATATCGTGCTTCAGGTAACTTTTCTCCCCCGGAACAAGTAGTCCTCGCGGCCCGGGGTCGTGACCAAGACCCGACAGAATGTGTGAATAGGCCGCTAGAGGTGTGATTACTTCGTAAGGACCCCTGGATGACCAGTCCGGAGACCGCTTACATATGATTAAGAAGTGTCCTGCGCTGCCGGCGGTGATCCTTCCACCGCTCGAGACCCTCACAAAGTGTTTTCTTGCGATGTTCGCCCTGGCATCGCTGGCCGTCTCAGGTTCAGCGCAGAGCGTTTCTCTTTCACCGACGAACCTCTCTCTTGGAAGTGAGGTCGTCGGCATGACCAGTGGCGTCCAGAGAGTGACACTGACAAACACCGGATCCGCAGCGCTAGCAATCACGAGCATCGTGGCAAGCAAGAACTTCGCTCAAACAAATAATTGTGGCACCACGGTTCAAGCAGGCGCCCAATGCGTGATTCGCACGACCTTTACGCCTTCAAGGACCGAAGTCATCACGGGATTGCTGACCATAACCGATAACGCCGGCAGCAGCCCGCAAACAGTCGGCTTGACGGGGGTTGGGCTTCTACCGGTAAGCCTGTCTCCGACGGAAGCAGCATTCCCGAGCCTTACCGTGGGGACAACAAGCCCTCCGGTTGCGTTCACCCTGGCGAACAACCTAAGCACGGCCGTGACCATCCTTGACATTTCGACGAGTGGGGACTTTGCCCAGACCAATAATTGCGGCGGAACGCTGGCAAGCAAGACCAGATGCACGGTGAACGTTACATTGACGCCGACGGTGGTTGGAGTACGAACCGGCGTGCTGACCGTATCGGATAGTGCGAGTAACAGTCCTCAGACCTCGAGTCTACAGGGGACCGGGTCCGTATCTGGACTGTCCTCGATCGCAGTGACACCTGCGAACTCAGTCATCGTGCAGGGTCAGACCCAGCAGTTCAAAGCAACCGGTACATTCAATAACCCTCCTTATATCTACGACCTGACGCAATCGGTCACCTGGAGTTCCACGCGAACCGACGTAGCCACAATCAGCAATGCGACGGGCACAAAAGGTCTAGGCACCGCAGTCGCCGTGGGGTCAACCTCCATAAAGGCTGGTATCGGATCCATCCAGGGCTTGACCGAGTTGACGGTGCATTCTGCCTTGGTCTCGATCTCAGTCACTCCGGCCGCCAGCTCCATCGCTCCCGCGACTACGCAGCAGTTCAGAGCGGTCGGCACCTATACAGATGGCGGCACGCTGGATATCACCAACTCTGTGACGTGGATTTCGAGCGCGACCAACATAGCCAGCATCAGTAATCAGGGATTGGCAACCAGCATTGCGACCGGCCCGACCACCGTATCGGCCGTGTCCGGAGGTATCTCTGGTTCCACAAATCTGACGGTCACCTCAGCCACCCTGGCGACAATCGTCGTCGCCGCCGCCGATCCCTCGATTCCGATCGGGACCACCCAGCAATTCACCGCGATCGGGACCTTCACCGACGGGAGCACGCAGAACATCAGTGGCACAGTTCAGTGGGGTTCTTCCAACCCGGTAGTGGCAACGGTTGGCAACGCGACAGGTAGTCAGGGACTTGCGAGCGCCCTAGTCACGGGATGGACCACCGTCAGCGCAACTTCAGGTTCGGTGAGCGGATCGACTTCTCTTAACGTCACAGCCCTTGCGCTTGTTTCCATTGCTGTGAACCCCTCTCAGCCGGTGGGGGCGGCAGAAACCAGCCAGCAGTTCACCGCGATCGGTACGTTCACCGATAACAGTACGCAGAATCTGACCAATTCCGTGACCTGGGCTTCCAGCGATGCGGGCGTGGCAACCATCGGCAACACCGGCATGGCCACGACTGTCGGCACCGGCACAACGGCCATTACGGCGACATCCGTCAACCTCGCTGGCGCAACTACGCTGACCGTCGACGGGGCGACCCTGGTGAGCATCGGGTTGGCTCCGCTGAGTGCTTCCGTCCCGCCATCTGCCACGCAGCAGTTCAGTGCAACCGGGTTGTTCAGCGACACCAGCCAACAAAACGTAACTCAAACCGTCCACTGGAGTTCGTCCAATCGCACGCTGGCGACTGTAAGCAACACTCCCGGCACCCAGGGCTTGGTTAGCAGCATAGGAACCGGGCCGGCCGTGATCGCCGCCAGTTCCGGCACAGTGAGTGCCTCCGCCAGTGTCACGGTAACGTCAGCTACGCTGGTGTCGATCTCTATTGCGCCACAAAGTCCCTCGATTGCGTTAGGAGCGATGCAGCAGTTCACGGCGACGGGCCACTATTCGGATGGGACAACTCAGAACATTACTGCGTTGGCGACTTGGAGTTCGTCAAATGCAGCCTTCGCCGCGATGAACAATGCGATTCCAGGGCTGGCGGCAAGCACGGGAAGTGGGACAACAAGTATCACGGCAAGTTTCGGGTCTCAGTTGTCATCGACGCCTCTGACGGTGGCCCCTGCCGCGCTGGTTAGCATAGTGGTGACGCCGGGTACGCCAACGACTCTTGAAGGCAACGCGGTGCAATTTACGGCGACCGGAATCTACGCCGATGACAGTACTCAGAATCTGACTACGTCCGTCACTTGGAGTTCCTCAAATTCCGCCGTGGCAACCATCAGCAATACAGCGGGCAGCCAGGGTTTGGCAAGCAGCGTAGCCACAGGCTCGACCACTATCTCTGCCTCGGCGAATTCCGGCACCATCACGAACTCAACCACTCTGACGGCTGCGGCTGGCAATGCTCCTTGTACGGGCCCTTGTGTTCTGACTTTTCACAATGACCTCGCGCGCGACGGCGTGGTGGCGAATGAAAGCGCGCTTGTTCCAGCGAACGTAAACAGCGCCAGTTTCGGCATAGTGGCCAAGATCAAAGGCCTGAGCGGGCAGATTTACGCTCAGCCGCTCTACATGAGCGGCTTGTACAATGCCAGTTCGTTGGGAAACGTGATCTTCCTAGCCACGCAGGAAGACTATGTATACGCGTTCGACGCGGATACCTACCAGCAGATATGGGGCAATTCCTATATTCCCAGCACGGAGACACCGGTTCCGACTGGCCTGGGACGGGGCATTACATGCACTAATATCTATCCCAACATAGGCATCACGGGAACTCCGGTGATTGACCCAAACACGACATTCCATCCCAATCCGGTCATGTACTTTGTCACTAAGTCCGTGGATGCGGGTGGGGTTTATCACCAAAGACTGCATGCGGTCGATGTGGTTACCGGGGCTGAATTATTTAGCCAGTTCGGCACGGAGGTCTCAACTCCTGCGGGCAGTGCTGAGCAATTCTTACCCAAGTGGGAAAACCAACGCTCAGGTCTGGCACTGACTTACGATAGCAACCAGAATCCTCAGATTTACATTGCCTGGGCGAGTCACTGCGATGACGGTCCTTACCGTGGCTGGTTGATGGAATTTACGACGAACGGGGGAATCATCAACTCTACGCCAAGTTCCTACTTCCTCTCTACGCAAGGCAACGGTAAGGGCGGGGGATTATGGATGTCAGGGGGCGCACCCGCGATCGACAACTCGATCAACGGAAATGTTTACTTCGCCACCGGCAACGGTAGCTATGATGGCGAGTCAAATTTTGGGCAGAGCGTGGTGAAGTTTAACAGCGGTCTGGAGATGCTCGACTGGTATACGCCGGACGAATGGGTCTGCCTGAACGGGATCGACGGTAATCCCAATTGCCCGGAAGATAGCGATCTGGGTTCCGGCGGAGTCGTTCTGTTTAACGTCCCAGGCGGAGTTCCCGAACTAATGGCAGCGGGCAAGCAGGGCGAAGTTTGGGTGATTTATCAGTCGAATATGGGTCACTTAGATCCCGCCACGCCTCCCATGGGTTACGATCCGCCGCCGGACTGCACGACTGGGCCACCGTTACCCATGCCCGGTCAAGATATTGCACAATGCTTTCCGGGAATTGTCTCGATGAATGAAGACGGCAGCCGGTCGACGCCCACGTTCTGGAACAGCACTCTTTACGTGGCAGGAGCCTCCGATGCGCTGCGCGCCTTCTCTCTGAGCACAACGAATGTTGGGACCTTCAATACCGCCGGGGCAGTGGCGTCATCACCCTACCAGTTCGGTTATCCGGGAGCCCAGACGGCGGTTTCATGGAACGGAACCAGTCCTTCCACCGGGGTCCTGTGGACCCTGCAAAACACCGGATTCCACATCCCCGTCCTGAACGCCATTCTGTGGGCCTATACAGCCGTTCCCGACGGTTCTGGCTTGAATCTGCTCTACCGAAGTTCGGCCAGACCAGGCAGCGGACCAGGCGCGATCAAGTTTCAGGCTCCCACGATTGCCAATGGTAAAGTCTTCGTCGCCGGGCAAGGCATCTCAGGAACGGGAACCGAAGGTCAGTTGTATGTCTTCGGGTTGTGTCCCTGTAATTGAGGGCACCGGATCAGACTGGTGGGTTCTCTATTTTCGAATATCGCCGAATACTGAACGAAATGGGCAGCCCGATACAGAACATATGGACGAGCAGACCTCGGATTAGACTGGCAAGCGGGAGCGGGTCCCGAAGGTGCAGAGCGGAGAGCGGCAAGACGATCAGATTCATAACCAGGAAGACCGCAATGCCGTAGAACAACCCGCACACCAAAGGATGTTCCTTCAGGAATTCGAGCCTCCGGCTTGCCGCGTAATACACGGCAGCTGCGGAGAGCGCGATAAAGAAGTGCAGCGCAATGCCAAGTGCATAGGTGGCTGAGCCTCCTTGAAAAGCCTTCATTCCAAGCAGGCCACTGGCGATCGCCAGTGGGACCTCCCGCCCGTAGATAATAAATGCAGAGCTGAGATCCAGAACTCCTGCGACCGAACCGCCCACCACGATTGGCAGTGAGGGGTTCGGTCTCTGAATCGACAGTGTCGCAGAAGCTGCATTCATAAGTCAGACGGGCGGTGTATCCCTCCGCCCCCTAGAAGTTGATCTTCACCGTCAACTGGATCAAGCGCGGCGAGGCATCTCCGCCCAGGAACGATCCCAGAATGCTGGTCGGAGTGTTGACCGTGTCTAGAACATGGCCGAAGTTGCCGCTGGCGACGTCGTTCACCGGGCTTTCGAAATCCGGATGGTTGAACAGGTTGAAGAATTGCACTCCCAGTCCAACTTTCGCCGTTTCCATGCGCGGTATGGCCGTGTACTTCATGATGGTCATGTCGGTGTCGAAGTAGTGCGGCCCGTAAAACTGGTTGCGGCGTTGATTCTGGGTTCCGGAGTTCAACTGCGCCTGACCCGTCCCAATCCCGAGAGCCGCACCGTTCGCGATATCGGGAAACAGCGAGGAGGAAAGGCAAGCTCCTGAAGTAACACTGCTTGGACTGTTGCAGGCCGGGGTCGACGAAGATCCGGCATAGTTTGCGTAAACGGCGGATCCATAGCCAAGACCGCCCAAGGTGCCGGAAGCATCGCCATCCACGACGGTGTAGGGCAAACCGCTGCGGGCGAACAGCGTCCCGGAGAGCTGCCAGCCTTTCAAGAACGGCGTGGGACCCTTCGGCACTTCGTACACGTAGTTCAAGCTGAGATAGTGCCGGGCGTCGTAGTCGGCATTGCCGTAGTTGTACTGGCGGATGTTGTTGTCGTTGATCGGGTTGAGCAAGCTACCGACTCGGCCGATGCCGGCATTGCCGGTGATGAAGGGGTTGAACCCTCCGTTGGAGATCTCATCCAGCGCGTGGCTCCAGGTGTAGTTGGCTTGAATCTGAAGCCCGCGGTTGAAGCGATGCTGCGCCGTGAAGGACAGGCCGTTGTAATTGGAAATCGCGGCGGTTTCGATTTGAGCCACGGTTCCGAAGCGTGAATCGGGTTGGGTTGACGGCAGGCCGATGAAGCCACTCGGGCAAGTGGAGGTGGGGCAATAAGCATTCACGTTGTTGAAGAATCCCGGTTCGTGAATGCCGTGATTGCCAACATAATTAATGCTGATCGAGGAATTGTTTCCCAGCGCCTGCTGCACCTGGAGGTTCCACTCCTGGTACGAAGGCGCCTTGATCGCGCCGACGGTATTGAATCCCGGTGGGGAAAAGACCCCGCCCGCCGCGGCGGCGGCGGTTGCAATCTGGGCTAGAGTCTGCCCGCTGCTGAATCCCGCCTCCAGTGCCTGGTTCGAGACCGAGGCGGCGGTATAGATGTTGCTACTGGCTCCGGCAAGGCCACCTGCCGCTACTTGCTGAGGAGAGAGGTTTCCCAGGATATTAAAGGGGAACGCGTTCTCCACTGGCGTGTTTTCCGAGAGGGCGTCGGCGATCTGTCCCGGGAATGTATCCATGAAGAAACCGAAGCCGCCGCGGATGACCGTGTTCTTAAGTCCGAACGGGGTCCAGGAGAAACCAAAACGAGGCTGCCACGCGACGGCGGTAAATGAGGGCATGGCTTGGCCGAGCCCACTCTGCACCGTCTGATTGTACGGCGTGTTTACATCGTGACTGATGCTGTCAAACGTCCCCGCTAGCCTGGCGAAGCAGTTCGTGCCGCAGGTGGGAATCGAGTTGTGGTCGGCACGCAGCGCAAAGGTCAGCTTCAGATTCGGCTTTGCCTTCCAGTCGTCTTGAATGTACCAGCCTAGCTGATAAAGCTTGATAGGCTGATCGAGCGAGGTAGCGAAGGTCTGGTCCAACAAAGTCGCTCCGCCGCCGGTGGCTCCGGTGCCGAAGCCGCCGTAGTAAAAATCGTCAAGCGTCAAGGGCAGAGCTAGAGCGCTGCTGCCGATGCCGGCATCGTGATCGCTCACCAGACTGCGGTGGAAATACAATCCCAGCTTCAGGGTATGCCGGCTGTTAAGGCTGTAGGAGTAGTCATCCACCACCTGATAGCTGGTCACGTCGCGTCCCTGTGGCCAGGCTTCGTCTGCGCCCCCCAGAGGTGTAAGCGAGCCGTCATTGATCAGCACCGTTGTCGGGAACGCGGCCAGCGTGGCGGAAAGGTTCGCCGTCGTGAAGATCGCGCTGTAGTACTGTGTGGAAAGGACCAGGTTGTTCGCAGCCTTCACGCCGAAAGCGCGGTTCCAGCTAACCTGCCCTTGATATTCGGGCTGGGTGCTGACCGCGTTGAAGATGGGGTTGATCTGGTCGGTGAAGGTGGCTTGGACGCCCTTGTCCTCCTGCAAACGCATGAACACCTTGTCGTTGTTGGTGACGTTGAAGTCGAACCGGCCAGAGGTCAAGTACTCGTGCGTGAAGTTGGGTGCTGTTCCGCGCCACGATTGCGCACAGGGCAATCCAGTAGTGCCGCCGTAGCTGAATCCGGTCGTGGCGTCGGTATAGGCGCCACCGTCGCAGCCGCTCGGATCGGCGGCCGTGGGAACACCCGGCACAGCCCGGGCGACGCCCAGGGCGTTGTTGTAAAGCCCAAACATCTGACTGTAAAACGGCACCGACTGCGAAAGCCCGATGGTGTTCAAATTGTCGGTGATCGCCGTTTCGAAGCTCGTAGTCGGCGTGATGACCTGGGCGCTCGTCGGCAAAATAACCCGCAAGCCTTCATAGTTCCAGAAGAAGAACGCCTTGTCTTTCTTGATCGGTCCGCCGAATGACGCCGCGTATTGATTGGCGTTCACAAAGGGGCGTGGAGATCCGTTTCCCACGTTGAAGAAGTTGTTGGCATTCATCACCCGGCCATCCCACCAGTAGTTGGCGTTGCCGTGCCAGTTGTTGGACCCGGACTTGGTGATGTAGTTTACGTTCGCTCCCGCAAACCCGCCGTACTGGCCAGAATAGCCGTTGGTCACCACCGTCGCTTCCTGCACCTCGTTGTTGCCCAGCGTCAGGTTCGTAGCTCCCGAGTTGTTCACGTTCAGGAACGGATCGTTGTCATACATTCCGTTCACGGTAAATAAGTTGGAACTCGCCGACACGCCAAAGCTGGAGAAGTTTCCATAGCCCATGCCGGTGTTCATCACTGATCCGGCGGCCGTCTGCGCGACAAACGTCAAGTCGTTGCCGGGGTTCGGCACTTCCGAGATTTCGCGCGCGTTGAAGGTTGTAGAAATCTCAGCGCTCTCCGTCTGCAATAGCGGAGCTTCGCCCGAAACCTCAACCGTGGTCCCGGCCGCTCCTACTTCCAACTTCGCGTTCACGATCGCGTTTGCGCCCACGCTGACCGTCGTGATCGCAGTCGAAGTCTTAAAGCTGGGGGCGGAAATCGTGATGGCATAGGTTCCTGGTTCCAGCAGCGGGAACTGGTAAAAGCCCTGGGCGTTTGTCTTCGCCGTATTGGTGAAGCCCTTCTCGACGCTCTTCAGGTTTACTGTAATACCTGGCAGAACCGCTCCGCTGGGATCGGTCACCGTTCCGCTGATGGCACCGTTGGTCGTGCTCTGCCCCAACACCACGCCAGATAGCAACAGGGAAACCACCGCTACCAATACAACGAGCCGGGTCGATGTCGTAAATCGCATTGTTTTATCTCCACTGATTGAAGTCCGCCAAGCAACGACGCTGCGCTTCGCTCAAGGCTGGGTTCTATCACTGAGATAAGCAAGCGATTGCCCACTGTGACGGCAAGACGCACGAATAGGGACGAGTTCACGGCTTGCGAGGTCGAACTATGGGATAGGAATAACGAATCAACACATCGCAAGGGAACGTGAAATAAACGTCTCGGCAGTCAAATATGATTGCTCGTAGAAATCGCCACTCCCCCTTTGGGATTCAGTAGGTTTTCGGAGAGATCGAGGCACCGAACATGGGCCGTCCACGCACGTTTCCGGGCAGCAATGGTGCACCCACGGTCGTCAAGCCAAACGGAGGTGAGGTGGCTCCGCCTTTATTTGTCGCGGAGTTGTGAAGTAACCACAGGCGTGCCTTCTCAACTTGCATCCAATCAAAGTATGTCAAAAGCACTTTATTGTAAGTTCGTATCTGGAGCCATCAGGAGCCGCCCGGACGCGCATAGAATGCCATGGAAATGAAGCCAGAAACTCTTCGCCCAATCATTCGTGCGTATGGCCTTTCCATCGTCGTATGGTGCGGGCTTTCCCTTTTGACGGGTTGGCAATACCGCATTTTCGATGAGGAACTGAACATACACTCGTCCCTCTTCGACATGGTGCTGCTGGCAGAGTCGCGGGGCTTTGCTTTTGCTCTGCTGACACCGCCGATCTTCTATCTCGCTCGCCGCCACCTCAGCGGCGCGAGGGATCGATTTCGGTACGTGCTGGTCTACTGTCTCGGAGTGGGGCCCTTCATGCTCCTTTACGCCTGCATTCGGTGGGTGGTTCTACCTCCGTGGGACGCGGCGCTCCAGCAGTATGTCCCTCGCTCCGCGCACGGACCACTTGAGTTGATTCACCAGGGATTCGCAGATCAGATCACGATGTACATCGCCATCGTGGTTGCCGCCCACGCGTATCAGTACTTCGAAAGAGTTCGTAAACAAGAGGTGGAGAAGTACGAATTCCAGCGAGCCCTGGCGGCTAGTGAACTCCAGGCCCTCAAGATGCAGCTTCATCCCCACTTCCTCTTCAATACGCTGCACGGCATCTCGACATTGATTGATACCGACCAGAGAAGCGCGAAGTCGATCGTCCTCAAGCTCTCCAGCCTCTTGCGTCGCACCCTGGAGCACAGCAGTTCTGACCTCATTCCGCTGCGAGAAGAATTGAAATTTGTTCACGAGTATCTGGACCTTGAACAAGTGCGCCTGGGCACGCGCCTCACCGTAGATTGGTTGATTGGTCCCGATACCCAGCAAATCCTGGTCCCTCAGTTGATCTTGCAGCCTCTGGTGGAAAACTCGGTTCGGCACGGAATCGCATGTTCGAGAGACGGGGGTTGGATTGAGATTAAATCCCAGCGGCTCGAATGCAACCTTGAACTTCGCATTCGCAATAGCGTTGGAGGCAAGCGCACTCCGGGCATGGGGGTTGGCCTGAAAAACACCGATGCCCGCCTCAGGTATTTGTATTCCGATGAGGCGACGTTTGCCTTTGCCGAAGCCCTGGACCAAACGGCAACCGCGACGATCGTGCTTCCAGCGTTAGGCTCCAGTTCCGCCGCTGATCCGGATACAACAAACGGGATCGAGAAGGATGAGGGGAACCATGCGCATCTTAGTCGTGGATGATGAGCCGCTGGCTCAAACAGCTTTGGCTAATATTCTGGTGGCAAGAAGCGATGTCGAACACTTCGATTCCGCCGGTGACGCAATCGAGGCGCTCCAGAAGCTGGCCAGGGAGAACTACGACGTTCTGCTTCTCGATATCAATATGCCGGAGCTGTCGGGCACGGAACTCGTCGATCAGCTCAGGGAACGAAACCATCCGTTGCCGTCGGTCGTTTTTGTGACAGCCCACAATCAACACGCGATCGCAGCCTTCGAAAGACACGCCGTAGACTACGTGCTCAAGCCTTTCTCGAACGAACGGATTGGCGAAGCTTTGGACCGGGCATCCCGGAGGGCGGTGGGCGAGCGCGCCGCGAAACTCATCGAGGCCTTGCCGCTCTTGCAGAAGCTGTCTCGTCCGCGGCATCCGAGAATCGCCATCAAAGCGAACGGAAGAATTATCTTTGTCAATCCAGGCGATGTAGTCGCGGTTCAGGCTGAGGGCAACTACGTGCTGCTCCAGCGGGGATCTGGCTCCTATTTGCTGCGCGAGTCGATCTCAACGCTGGCGGAAAAGCTTCAACCTTACGGATTCATTCGCATCCATCGATCTGTGCTCGTGAATACCGCGTTTGTCGAAGAGGTCAAGCCCTACTCAACGGGAGAATACGGCCTCCGGGTTAATGGCGGAAAAGAATACACCGTCACTCGGACGTACAAGAAAAATTTAAAGTCGCTCGCGGAATTCTGGATCGGCACGGGCACGTTTCTGGCGGAGTAGAAGCGATGTTGATCATCGTCCCGCATTCTTCCGGGCTTGCCTGATTCCTGCCCGCAGCGCCTGCGCCACACTCTTTGGATATCCCGCCTCATCAAGGGATGCCATCACGGCGGCGGCAGTGCCGCCGGGCGTAGCCGCCTCTTCCAACAGTTCCTCGAGGGGCAGATTGCTTTCGCGCCAAGCCGCGATCCCGTCCGCCAGCGCGTGAGCGGCGGCGATACGGGCGGTCTTGCTGTCGAGTCCAACAGCTTCGGCCGCGTCGATGAGCGCCGCCAACGCGTGATAACCGTGACTGCTGGAGAAAGTCACGGTGAAAGCGTCGAACTGGTTCTCAGAGATTTCTAAGATTGTTCCGACGAGAGCAAACAGGTTCCGAACTTCGGCGCGCGCCGCGATCGAGAAGCCCCGGCCAAAAGTCAGCGCCGTCACGCCCCGTCCGCTGCGGCACACTGGGCTAGGCATGGCCCGCGCCCATCGCACCGGCGGTCCCAGACCGGCACGCACCTTCGACAGCGGAATGCCAGCCGCCAGGCTCACCGCCGTCAACCGCCGGCGGATGTGGTGCGTCCCGATTTCTGTCAGCAAACCGCGCACGGAGTCTGGCCGCACCGCAATAATCAATAGGTGAGCCGATTCCACGGCCCGATGCAGATCGGGTTCGACGATCACCCCGTATTGCCGCTTGAGTTGGTGCAGCTTCTTGGAATGCCGGTCATGCACCACGATGGGCTGGCTGTACTTCGCAAGCCGCAATCCCGCCAGCAGCGCGCTGGTGATGCGTCCGCCACCGAGAAAGACGGTGGCCTTCATGATAGTCCTGAGCATGCCTGATCGGCGCTTTCCACGAGTGATAGCACATCGGCTTCCGTGTGCGCGGTCGAGATGATCCAGTGCAGGCCGTTCGAAGGTGTCATGTAGATTCCAAGCTCGAGCAGCCGGTGTACGAAGCGCGAATAGAGTTTCGTATCCACGTAGTTGCAATAATCGCGGTAATCGAGGATGGCGTCGCGTTCGGTGAAGTAAATCTGAAACATCGGCCCGAACCCCTGCACGATAGCTTTGACCTGGCGCCGGCGAAATACTTCCCGCAGGCCGGCAATGGCGGTGTTGCCAATCGCATGCAGCTTGCGATAGACGTGTTCAGCGGAGAGCAGATCCAGATTTGCCGCGATCACTTTCATGGTCAGGCGATGTCCATTGAAGGTGCCATAGTGCAGAACCATGTGCTCGCTCCAACCCATGCGCTCCAGAATCGAACGCGGCCCCGTCACGGCTCCCACCGGAAATCCCGCGCCCAGTGCCTTGCCGAAGGTGCTGATGTCAGGCTGCACGCCGTAATATTCCTGGCATCCGCCGGGGGCGTAGCGGAAGCCGGTGACCACTTCGTCGAGAATAAGCAGCGCGCCACAGTCCCGTGTGAGTTCGCGCATACGCTGCAGGTATCCATCCCGCGGAAGGATGCAACCCATATTAGCCATGATGGGCTCGGTGATCACCGCTGCCAGGTCGTGCCCGTGCCGTCGCAGGACGTGTTCGAGCACGGCTACATCGTTCCAGGGCGCCAGCACTACATCGTCGAAGGTGGAGGGTGGAATGCCTTCGGAATCCGGGATGCGCGCTGGGTTCTCGGCCGAGCCCAACTGCTCTGGCGGATGGGTGTGCGCGTTCAGAAGATAGGGATCGTACCACCCGTGATAGTGTCCTTCGAATTTAAGAAATTTGCGACGGCCGGTATGGGCGCGGGCCAGGCGCAAGGCGAGCATGGTCGCTTCGCTGCCTGTGTTCGTGAAGCGCACCACCTCGGCTGATGGCACCAGGTGGAGAAAGCGTTCCGCTGCCTCCACTTCCGCCGACGTCGCAGCTGCAAAGTGAGGACCTTCCGCCATCGCCCCCGAAACGGTTTTAACCAAAGTTGGGTGAGCGTGCCCTTGGATAAGAGCGCCGAACGACATCATGAAGTCGAAATATTCGTTGCCGTCCGCATCCCATACGCGAGATCCCTGCCCGCGTTCCAGAACGATCGGCCCGGGAGAATACACCGCCGCACCACGCGAGGGCGAATTCACGCCTTCGACCAGCGACTGTTGTGCCCGTTCAAACCACTGCTGGGAGCGAGTGCGGGTTCGCGTCTGGCTGGTTTGCCCCATGAGAGTGAATTTATCTGAATACGAGCCGAGTCGCGGCAGCTTCAGTCTGCGATGCCGCCGCCATCCACCACCAGCGCGGCACCAGTCATGAACGAAGAATCATCCGAGGCCAGAAACAACGCGGCCTTGGCGATCTCGTCCGTTGTGCCGATCCGCCCCAAGGGACGGTCAGCGCATCCTGCCAGATAGTCCTCCCACTTCAAACCCCGCAGGCGCGCATCTTCGGGGAGCATGGGCGTGTCGACATCGCCGGGGCAAATGCAGTTCACACGAATACCCTGGCGTCCGTGGTCAATCGCCATCGCCTTGGTTAACAGCACAACCCCACCTTTGGACGCACAATAGGCGACCGCCGCATCTCCGCCCGCAATCCCCCATCCGGAACTGTTGTTGATGATCACTCCGCGGCGCTGCTCGATCATGCGGGGCAATGCAGCCTTTGACATCAGAAAAGTACCCTTCAGATTGACGTCAATCTGCAAGTCCCACTCTTCCTCCGTGCAGTCGAGAGCGGTGTGCGGAAAGAAAACGCCGGCGTTGTTGAATAGTATGTCAAGACGGCCAAAGGCACCGAGCGTCCCATCCACGGCCTGGCGGCATTCCTCCGCCCTGCGCACGTCGCTGCGGATGAAGATAGCCTTGCCACCGTCTTTCATGATCCTCTCGGCAACAGCCTGGCCACGCTTTTCGTCACGGCCAGTGATCGTGACCTTGGCGCCTACTTTCGCGAAGAGGACCGCCGTAGCTTCACCAATGCCAGACGTGCCGCCAGTGATCAGAGCAACTTTATGTTCCAATCGCATGCTCTTAACCTGACCGCGCCAGACCTCCGCCATCCACCACCAGCGCTGCCCCAGTCACAAAGGATGCAGCATCGCTGGCTAGATAGAGCGCGGCCTGCGCAATTTCTTCCGGCGTGCCAACACGACCCAGCGGACGCTTCGCCGAGCCGGCAAGAAATCGATCCTCCGCTTCCCCCAATTGCCGCGCTTCGCTGCGCAGCATCGCGGTATCGGTGTCACCCGGGCAGATGCAGTTTACGCGAATGTTCTGTCGGCCGTGGTCAATGGCCATGGCTTTGGTAAGCAGTACGACCGCGCCCTTCGAAGCGCAGTACGCGGCGGCCCGAGCGCCTCCCGCCAATCCCCATCCGGAGGCCGCGTTGATGATTGAACCGCCTCCTGCCTTAACCATACCTGGGATGACCTCGCGGCACATAAGGAACACGGATTTTACATTGACGGCCATCACCGTGTCCCAATCTTCCTCACTGATCTCTACCACCGAGGCTCGGCGGATAACGCCCGCATTGTTGAACAGGATGTGAATGCCGCCGAATTCGCGGACCGTGCGTTCGACCACACGCCGGCAATCGGCAGCGTGGGTCACGTCGGCGCGTTCAAAGATCGCATGCCCGCCGGCAGCGGAGATTTCGCGGGTCACGTCCCGACCCGCTTCCTGATTGAGGTCAACGATGGCCACGGCCGCCCCCTCGCGGGCAAAAAGCAACGCTGTGGCGCGGCCGATACCGCCGGCGCCTCCCGTAATGAGGGCAGTCTTGCCGTCGAGTTGCTTCCCGGACATATTTCTTCTACTGATCTCCCAAGCGATTACGCTCTTACTCAAATTGATCGCGGGGAATTATAGGACGAAATATCAGCGAAGAGTCAAACCGACACGACCATGACTTCGTTATGGATGCGGGCGTGGCATAATCGCCCGGCGCCTCGTCGGCGTTAGTACGGAGTAACGACCGCGTCTTCCGGATACCCCGGCATCCCAAACTCGGGAACGTCGAGACCCTGTTCTTCCACCTCTGGCGCCACTCGCATGCTTCTCACCTTGTTGACACACCAGAACACAGCGTAGGTTGCGCCGAACGCCCAGGCGGCATACAAAGTTGCTCCCATCAACTGGCACAAGAACTGCCGCGTATCCCCGTGGAGCAAACCAGTCACGCCCTGGCCGGCTCGTCCCAGGTACGACGCTGCGCCCACGCCGTTCCATCCGGCGCCATAGGCGCCATCGGCAAAGATCCCCACGCTGACAGCCCCGAGCCAGCCGCAATAGCCGTGCACCGAAATCGCGCCGCAGGGATCATCGATCTTAAGGACGCGATCATTAAAGAGAACGCCGCAGCAGACCAGGCAGCCTGCCAGCCCGCCGATGACTACCGCCGAAGTCGGCGACACAAAGGCGCACGGAGCGGTGATCGCAACCAAGCCCGCAAGCATTCCGTTACAGGCCATGGTTATGTCCGGCTTGCCGAACCAGAAATACCACAGAAGCATGGCGACCGCGGAGCCTGCCACGGCAGCCAGGTTGGTGTTCACCGCTACCACGGAGATGCGAAGGTCGGTTGCTCCAAGTGTGGACCCAGGATTGAATCCCATCCATCCGAACAGCAGGATGAACGTGCCGGACACGACGTACACGATGTTGTGGGCGGGAAAGACGCGGATCTTTCCGCCGGGGCCATACTTCCCCAAACGCGGACCCAAGATAATTGCGAGTGCCATGGCACAGAAACCACCCACGGCGTGGACCACGGTCGACCCCGCGAAATCGACATACCCGTGACCCAGATTCAACGTGGCACCGACTTGCGACAGCCAACCTCCGCCCCAAGTCCAGCAGCCCGAAATGGGGTAGAGGATCGCCCCGATGAAGAGTTCACAGAGCAGGAATGCCCAGAAAGTAATCCGCTCGCACACGGCGCCGACAATAATGTAGCCGGCAGTCTCCATAAACACCACTTCGAACAGCGTTAAACAGTTGCTGGCACTGTCATACGCCGGACCGACAAGAAAAAATCCCTTCCCGCCCACAAACCCCCATTGGCCGCTCCCGATCAGGAAGTGGTTGAGCGTTGGGATGCCGCCCAGGTTGGTGGGCGCGGCATTGATGGCAACAGCTCCAAACTGGAATGCATATCCGACCGCGTAATAAGCCAGGAAGGCAAACACGTAGGCGGCGAAATTCAGCATCATCAAGTGGGCGGCATTTTTCTTGCGCACCAGCCCGCATGTAAGCAGGGCGAAACCGGCCTGCATGAACAGGACGAGGTAGCCGGTATTCAATGTCCAGGCAAAATTTGTCGCGACCCGCACGTGCCCCACGCTGTCAGCCAGTCTCACAGCAAGAGGTTCTTTGGCCACCTGAGCTTGATAGTCATCGAACGCCTTCTTGCTCGCGGCATAGTCCGGGGCCGTCTTGTCGGTTGGTTCAGGAACCACAAAGGGATTCCCGGCGGCGTCCACAGCGGCAGTTTTGTCCCCGGTCGCTGTGCCAGATGGATCCGGCTTTGGCTCATCGGCGGCAAAGCACGGCGTGGATAACCCTGCCGACAATCCGGCGGCTAGGAGAGCGGCAGCACCGAACATGACAAAACGTGCCCACAGGCACCCTCTGCGTAGCGCCGATGCGTTCAATCGCAGTCCTCTCCCTATCCCTATTCCGCAGACGATAAAGGCAGGAATCTACCAGGTCCAATTCATATTTCTTATAGGGTCCATCAGACTCTCCAATAACAGCCGCGCGCGCATACCGATCAGCGACGGGCGGGCGGTTACCGGTCGAGGTAATGCGGGGCAGGGACGTCCCGCAACCATTGCGCCGCTGTTTCAGCAGTGATGTCGCGCTGCGGCATGGCCAGCATTTCGTATCCCACCATGAATTTTCTTACCGTCGCCGAGCGCAGCAACGGCGGATAGAAATGTGCGTGCAGATGAAATCCAGGATGAGCCTCGCCATCAGTGGGCCGCTGATGAAAACCCATGGTGTAAGGAAACGACGTCTTGAACAAGTTGTCGTATCGCACAGTAATTTGCCTGAGTATGTCGGCCAGAGCGTTGCGCTCTTCGTCATGGAGTTCATGCACGGCTGACAAGGGTCTTCGGCTGATGAGCAGCGTCTCAAACGGCCAAACCGCCCAGTAGGGAACCAGCACAACGAAATGGTCGTTGGCACAGACCAGCCGTTCCCGCTTTTCCAACTCAAGCGCCAGGTAATCGCCCAGCAGGGTTGAAGCATGCGACTGGTAGTAGTCCGCTAGCGCAGCCAGTTCCTTCTCTAATTCATTGGGCAGGCTTTGATTGGCCCAAATCTGCCCGTGCGGATGCGGATTGCTGCACCCCATCATCGCGCCGCGATTCTCGAAGACTTGCACCGATCGGATGTGCGGCTCAGCCGCAAGCTGGCAGAACTCCTCGGCCCACGTATCGACCACGTTTCGCAGTTCCGGTACGCTCATTCGCGCCATCGTGAGGTCGTGCCGCGGCGAGTAACAGACCACCCGGCACCGCCCCGCTTCACTGCGGGCGACCAGAAGTCCCTTTTCCTCGATCGTTCCCGCAGGCGTCTCTGGTTCTAGCGCCGCAAAGTCATTGTCAAAAACAAACGTCCCCGCGTAGGCGGGATTTCTCACACCGCCGGCTCGCACATTGCCGGGACACAGGTAGCAGTTGGCATCGAAAGCCGACTGCGCTTCGGGCGGAACGCTTTCAACTTGTCCCTGCCAGGGCCGCTCGGTCCGCTGCGCTGAAACCAACACCCATTCCCGCTTCAGCGGATTGAAGCGACCATGGGGATGCGCTTGCAGATCGGATGAGCGAATCGATTGTTGCTTTTTCATTCCGAAACCATCCTGCTATGCATCGCGCACCCACTCTAACAAAACAAACTGACCTGCGCCCAAACTGCCGACGGCACATGGGTTGTACAATGCGCATGAATACGTGTCAAGAAAGGCCGCTGACTGGAGCCCACGTGACAAAACGTTGCGCTGTCCCTTTGTTGATCTCGGTTCTTTCCATATGCGTCACCTTGTGCGGCGTATCCGCAGCACAAATGGCTGGAGCTTCGTCACCCGCATTACTCGCGGCGACTCCGGTGATGGGTTGGAATAGCTGGAACAAGTTTGGCTGCAACGTTAGCGAAGACCTTATCCGCGCAATCGCGGACGTTGTGGTCAGCAGCGGAATGCGGGCCGCGGGCTACCAGTACGTCAACATTGATGACTGCTGGCAAGTCAGCCGTCAGCCAGACGGAACGATTGTTGCCGATCCGCAACGTTTTCCCAATGGCATCAAGAACCTGGCCGAATACGTCCACAGCAAAGGATTGAAACTCGGCCTCTACACCGACGCCGGCCGCTTGACCTGCGAGAAACGGCCGGGCAGTTTCGAACACGAATTTCAGGATGCGAAAACCTATGCCTCCTGGGGTGTGGATTACGTTAAGGTCGACTGGTGTAACGCGGAGGGACTGGACCCGGAAGTGCAATATGCGAAAATTCGCGACGCGCTGGCGCAGTCGGGACGCCCAATCGTCTTCAGCATTTGCAATTGGGGCGTGAGAGCTCCGTGGCGCTGGGGCCCCACCACCGGCAACCTCTGGCGCACGACGGATGACATTAACGATACCTACGATCGCATGTCTCTGATTGGATTCTCGCAGAATGGTCTGGAGAAATTTGCCGGCCCCGGACACTGGAACGATCCCGACATGCTGGAAGTTGGCAACGGCGGCATGAGCCGCGACGAATACCGTACCCACATGGCGCTCTGGACGATTCTGGCTGCGCCGTTGCTCGCGGGAAACGACTTGCGCACGATGACCGCCGAGACCAGGGAACTTTTGACGAACTCTGAGGTAATTGCAGTCGATCAGGATCCCAAGGGTGCGCAAGGTCACCGCGTTTGGGAAGAAGGATCGCTGGAAATCTGGGTAAAACCGCTCGCCGATGGAAGCCAGGCCGTTGGGCTCTTCAACCGCACCGAAGCTTCCTTCAAGATGCGGCTCGACTCCAGCCTGATTGGGGCACAGCCATCGGCCAAGCTGCGCGATCTCCTGGATCACAAAGACCTGGGTGCGATAAACGACTCGTATACCGCGGAAGTCCCGAAACACGGGGTGATTATGCTTCGAGTGTCTAACTAAGCCGCTCAGTTTTCCAGCTTGCAACCTTTGTGGAATTCCCTGAGGCGCCGTCCGCGCTCACGTATTTAATCGTGGCCAGAACCGCTTGCTGGATGGTCAATCGCGGCCGCCAGCCCAGAGCACGAATCCGGGCACAGTCCAGAAGAATAAAAGGACTATCCCCGACCCACCCGCGTTCGCCGCCCGAGTACGTGAGCTTGGGATGAACGCCGAGGTATTCACAAATCCAACCGATGGAGTCGTTGACCTCGCAATACTCGTCGGTCCCGAGGTTGAAGATGTTCACCTTGCCCTGCGCCCGGTCGAGGGCGGTAAGAATCGCGTCGATGCAATCCTGCACGTACAAATATGACTTCCGTTGATGCCCGTTGCCCAACACGTGGAGACGTTCGGGGTGCTCTGCAAGCTGCTGGTAAAAGTCGAAAACGTGTCCGTGCGAGTAACGCTCTCCCAGGATCGACACGAATCGGAAAATGTAGCCCTGCAGTCCGAACCCTTCGCAGTAGGCTTGAATCAGCCCTTCCGCAGCCAGCTTGGAAGCCCCGTACAGTGAAGTCTGGATGGGGAAAGGACAAGTCTCCGGCGTGGGGAAAATCTCCGGCTCTCCGTATACAGATCCCGTCGAAGAAAAGACAACCCGTTTGCAGCCTTGCTCGCGCATGGCCTCCAGCACATTCCAGGTTGCGATCGTATTCTGATCCAGATCCTTGCGTGGATGTTCGGTCCCGAAGCGCACGTCGGCGTTGGCGGCGAAATGAACCACCAGTTCCGCACCCTTCATCGCTTGCGCCAGACTTTTCCGGTCGAGCAAGTCCGCCTCATGGAAAGTGAACTGAGGATGAGCCACGGCGCTCTCCAGAAACCGTCGCTGTCCGGTTGACATGTTATCGAACCCGGCAACGCTGTGGCCGGCGGAAAGGAGGCGGTCCACCATATGACTGCCGATAAAACCCGCAGCACCGGTGACCAGGACGCGCAAAACAACCTCCCCATGGAATCGAGATCTGGGTAGTTCTCAATCGCTGACGTAAAGAAGAGTCTATCGACTATTCGAAGATGTCTGCCGCAGCGCGATTCGCGTTCCCTTTAACTCAAAGCGGCTGTCGCGCCACACGTAACGCAGGTTCAGGTAGCTGGCGAACCAGACCAAAAAACCAAGCAAATCGCGCAGCGGATAGAGCCAGGGCGCACGCCCTATCTGCGGATCCCGAACCACCATCCAGCCCACAAGCCACGCCTCAACAAGCCGGTTTACCACAGCCACGCCCAGCAGAAGAACTCCAACTCCCCAGTGTCCCAGCAGTCCAGCCGAAACCAGCCCAAAAAGGCCGTAGGGCATAGCGAAAATCAGTCCGCTACCAAAGTGACCTTTGGGCCGCGAATAGCGCGTAGTTTGAGCCCAGCGCAACTGGTTTTGCCACATCCGCCGAAATGATTTCTGGTTCACCACGTGATCGATGATGTGCCCCGAGAGTACGACGCGGTAGCCGGCCTTTGCCATCAGGTTGCCGATGGCAAAATCATAGGCAATGTAATCTCGCAGCGCTGTGTAACCGCCAATCCTGGCCAGCGAATCTTTGCGCACCGCGGTGGTCGGTCCCAACCCAAACTTCATTCCTTCGAGCAGATTCGCCACCAGCACTCCCGCCGTCATTTCCACCGACATCCCGATCGCAGTCAGTCCGGAGAAGAATCCAGCCGCATTCTTACCGCGATACACACAGGTCACCATGCCAACCTGAGGGTCCAGCAAGGGAGAAACGACTTCCCGCAAATAACGGGGCCCAACTTCTACATCGCTATCCGTCGTGACCAGAATCTCGTGCGTCGCCGCCTCTGCCATGCAATGAAACGAATAGACCACCGGGTTCGGCCACGGCGTTCCGGTTACCAGCACCCGGCTACGGATGTGCGGATAGCGAGCACACACTTCCCGCACCACATCCAGTGCCGCATCGTCCGCCTCGTCTGCCGCAAACAGAATTTCGTAGTCGGGATAGTCCTGCCGGAAGAAGCTTTCGATGTTCTCCTTCAGCCGCGCTTCCAGGCCATGTACCGGCTTGAGCACGGAGACTGCAGGCAGCTGCGCACCGTCAGGAACCGATCTCAACTGCTTCCGCGCATCCCAGCGAAACCGGATTACTCCCAGCAGCGCCAGGCCGAGGAAGACAGTCGAGGACAATGTCCCCGCCAGCGCCAAACCCAAAACGAAATATAAAATCAGCTCGATCACTCTGTATTATCCGCACGCCTCGAATTACCCGTCTTCACAGTCAGACGGCAATTCACACTATACATTTCCGTAGTGTTTGGAGGTAAGCTGTCATCTCCCGATCGAATGGAAAACAGGCGGTTTATGAATCTGAGTTAGGGCAACTCACGGTCGTGACTTGGTTCCATCCGAGTCGTCACGCGCGTTCTCAGAACCGCGCAGCGGCGCAGCCTTGGTAATTCTGTAATCTTTATATTCAATGGAAAGAATGGCCCGGCCTCCCAGCCGTATCACGCTTTCCGTATGGTTCTCGGCTGGAAGCCAGAAGTCATTCACCTTGACGTATCTGTGCGTAACATCCGTCTTCTTGATCCAGAAGGACGGGTTCTTGGCCGGTTCTCCTTCGATCCGCACGACGGCGAAGTCTCTCGCGTCAACCCAGATTCTTCCGCGGTAAAGAAACTTGTTCCGGGTCTTGGGCAGAAGGTTGAGCACGTATTGCGCGCCGTCCGGTGTCGTCTCGTAGCCAGCGGCCGTAAAATCGTAGTTTTCCGAGCTTAGCGCGCTATTCCGGCGGTTCTCTTCATTCGCAGCTTCTTGCTCGCTTTCCAGCAGTTTCTTGAAAACACGGTCGATGATGAGCTTGGACCCGGTCTGGGACACCACGGTAAACTCTTTGGAATCGGGCGCATTGTAGGTCACCTTGACCACCATCTCGGCGTCCCGATCACTCGGGAATCCGCGATACTGCATGCGGTAAACCCGCGTTCCGTTGAACTGCTCGAGCGCCGCGGCCCGCTGCGCATTCCTTTCCTGGAGTTTCCTGGCTACCTGCTCCACCGGCAGGGGAGCATTCTGAGCGGAATTCGCGGACCCTCCTGAATCCCGTTCTTCGACAAGCGGCTGGCAAACCGCTGCCAGACTCCAACCCAACAGCAACAGACCACCCACAACCTCACGTCTAACTCGTGCGCGCCTCATGTCTGCCCTTTTGGATGCCGAACCAGCCGTTCTCAGTTTACCGCGAGATGGAAGGCGCTGAACCAGCCGACGGTGGATTCTGATCCTCTTTCCCGCTCCGGGACCGCGGTATAGCCGTTCTTTCCGTCCCAATCTCCTGCGGGAGACCCCTGGTTACCTTCGTGCCTCACCCGTCGGAGCCATTCCACCCCGCTCAAACTTGTCGCACAATGTCTTTGGGTTTCTTATGCAAGCAAGCAGTGTCAAAACCAACCGGCGTCGCCAAGATCGTATCCAGGCTGTGCTTCCCGTGCGAGTCCGGGGAACAGACTCTTCCGGCCTGTCGTTTGAAGGAATGGCGCATACCCTCGACCTCACGGCGACCGGTGTCCGTCTGGGGTCGATTCGCCACCAACTGAAGGCGCTCGATACCTTAACCATTCTTTATCGCCAGCGGAAAATGGAATTCACGGTGGTGTGGACGAAGCTGCTCGATGCCAAGGGCGAATACCAGGTCGGCCTCCAGGCCTTCTCGCAGGAAAAGGAAGGCTGGGGAATGAGTCTTTTCAATTCCATCGCATTGCCGCTAACCAACGCCGCCCCGGCAGTTGCGGGAGCAGTCTGAATCGAGAAAACACTATGCACAACTTCTTAAGCACACTCTGGTCCGATGAAGAAGGACAGGACATCGCTGAGTATTCCGTGATGCTGGCAGTCGTTCTCGTCATCGTGGTGGGCACGGTCAAGCTGATCGGGGCCAATGCCAGCAATGTGTTCTCGCAGGTCGGCAGCGCAATCCAGTAGGCAGGGTCAGTCGAATCCTCAGGGCCGCGACGCGTTGCCCATCATCAGCACAAACAGCAGAGGAAGGTAGATAACTGTGGCTTGCAGCACATGACGAGCCAGCATCTTCGATCGTGGGCTGGTTATCGGCAGCTTCAGAAATGCGAGCCGCGCGCCAAAATAGAAAAGCGCAAGGCCAAGCACCACCGCTCCAACCAGATATATCTTTCCTGCCATCCCGAAAAGACTGGGCAAGACGCTCAGTGGAATCAAAAGCAGTGAATAGCCCACAATGCGCCGCGCTGTGGACCGTCCATCCTCTTCCACGACCGGCAGCATCCGGATTCCGGCTTGCGCATAGTCCTCCCGGTAGAGCCACGCGATGGAGAAGAAATGCGGAAACTGCCACACGAACAGGATCGCAAACAAGATCAACGTACTCCATTCCACCTGGCCGCGCGCCGCAGTCCAACCTAAAACTCCCGGCATCGCTCCGGGAAAAGCGCCCACGAACGTGCAGATGGGCGAGATCCGCTTCAGTGGCGTGTAAGCAGCCAGGTACACAACCGACGTCAGCAACGTCAGCAGCCCAGTCAGCGGATTCGTGAAAACCGCCAGATAGATGGACCCTCCCAAGGTGGCCAGCAGGCCGGCCACCGTGGCGTGACCGAGACTCATTCGACCCGCCGGCAGCGGACGCTGCGCAGTCCGGCGCATATGCGCGTCCACTTCGTGTTCCATCACTTCATTCAGCGCGGCGGTTCCACCCGAGACCAGCCCGATTCCCAGCAACGCGTGCAGAAGCCCCCATGACACCGACGAGACCCCAGCTTTCTGCGCTCCGAAATAGTAGCCGCACCACGCCGTCATTACGATCAGACTCGTCACGCGCAGCTTCATCAGTTCGGCGTAGTCGCGCAGGAGGGACGTCGCTTGCTTGCGAAACAAGATCAGTGGTTGGGTCATCGCGCTCATGGGAAAATTAGTGGTGTGGTTGTCCTACCGCTATCCTCACACTCGGCAAGCTCTCCGAGTTTAACAAACAGGGCAGCCCCCGCAAAACCGCCCCAGACACTCTAAGGATTGCATACGTACTCTTATGGCTTTCGAAAGTCAAGACCGAAACTCAGAATTTCCATCCAACCAGCCGTCGAGTGTGGATTCTAACATCGAACCACTTCGCTACTGGCTCGCCGAAGAACCAGATTCACTGAAAGTTTCCGGCGGATCAAAAAAACACTGATGCCAGAGCGCGGCATCCGACAATTTACCTGACTTCCATTGTTGAAGAGTCGGAAACGTCACCGCAATCATCCCGCCGTCAACCGCATCGAAGACCACGACGATCCCTGCCAGTTCCTCTGGTTTCTGCGCCAGTTCCGCATAGTCCTTGTCCAGCACCGACTTCGCGAACTCCAGTCTCAACTGGGGGCTCGTATCCTTCCCAGTCTCGTCTATCTTTTCTACGGAAACGATTCTCACGGTCTTTCCCCGGAGCGGCTGCCAATCTCCGGGGAACGGTGCTGCTTCTTCCCGAGTTACATGAAATAGCTCCGCGGCGACCGGCACCGCCGCCTGAGTGGTTGGCAGGTCGCTATTCGGAACGCTGTCGGGCATCTCCAGGTTGTTGCGCCAGACCCATCCCCGCGACAAACCCGAAATGCGAACGTGAACCCAATCCCGAGTGAAATCCAGCATCTCGAACTCATCGTGCGCGCTGGCCAGGAACAAAGTCCGCGCCGTTAAACTCGCCGACGCGACCACCGCAGTCCCCGACTTTTTTACCGCCACAAGATTCTTGGGATGAGCCTGATTCTTGAGAATCTCCTCCAAGCTCTCCGCCTCGGTCTGCAGGCTGTCTTGGTCTTTGTCGGCAGGCTTTTTCGGCCCCGGTTGGGGGCTGGACTTTTCTCGCTCATCCGGACTCTGGCCCCGGGACGACGAAAATCCGCCGCTTTCCGGAAGTCTCGGCACCGGCGCCGAGATGGCAGGTTCTGCGTGATCTGGAGTTTTCCCTGCCTGCCCTAAGGAAGACTGCCCGATTGAAGACTGCCCCGAAGAAGATCTCTCCGAGGGAAATTGCCTGGAGGCAGCGCCTGCCGGAGAACTTCCGCCGGCTTGCGGCGCTTTGCCCGCGAGTTGATCTGCCAGTTGATCCAGCAGGTCCGCCTCCAGGCGGCCATTCGAGCTCAACACCTGATATCCAGAACGGGCTGCAATCGGATCAACGTACCAAGCCGTAACCTGCACACTTACGCGCACAATCGCTCCGCCGGAAGGCGCCGCGCTGACCTCGAACTTGGACTGGTAATAGCCGCGCTGATAGCGGTCGAGGGGATGATCCGGCGACGTCGCGAAACCATCCAGCACTGGAAGACGTCCCGCCGTGGCGGCTTGCATCTCTTTCAGGATTCTTTCCACCGTAGCCTTAGACTGCGGGAAACTACGTTCCAGTCCGTTGCCCTGCGCATGGCTCCATTCCACGCAGCAAAAGGCCGCCACCACCGCCAGCAGTGCATGCGACAAAGCTCGCCGGAATCCTGCCCCACGACCCTTCATGGCTGCACCAAATCGTCGCGCAGGATCCATCCATGCTGCCCCTCGTGCGTCTCCACTCCATACCAGTAAGGCGTCGAAATCAGAATCAGGACTTCCGTGCCCGTGGTTAAGGACTGCAGCGTGCTCGCGGTGTGGAAAGGTGCGGATTTGAGCGGCGCGCCCGGCGCTTTCACCAGCCGCTCGACCTGCTTGCGAAGATCCTTGACGTGTTCCTCAAGGCTTTGTCCAGGCACGCTTTGTCCAGGCATGGTTTGCCCAGGCGCGGTTTGCCCAGGCAACGCTTGTCCCGGCACGCTTTGACTGGATAAGCTCTGTCCCGTCGGGGACTCTGTCGCGCTGGCCTGCGACGCTGGATCCGTTTGACTCTCCACCGCCTGAGGTATGGCCTGCGCTACCGCCGGTGGTGCGGTTTGAGGCGGCTCGGTCATCGTCGGGGCGTACGTCTCCATCGCAGCTCTTTGCTTCTTTTCCCTTTGTTCCTGTTGTTCTTTTTGGGCTTCGACGGTCTGCGATTTCACGATCTCGATGGCTTCAATGTGCTCGTGAATGTCCTTGTATTCGCTGCTTTCGACCGATCCGTTCGATGGATGAACCGTATGCCGGAAATCTTCCTTAAAAAGCGCGTCGATGCGCAACACCGTGTTCTTCTCCCCTTGCGCCAGCACTACATATCGCACCCCAATCGTCCCGACGTCGCCGCTATCTTTGAAGTTGCGCGGGTCGATTGCCTGCTCGCGAATCTTGTAGAATACTTTCCCTCCCTGGTCCCATGGCGGAAATATGCTGCAGGAAGTGGCCGGCTTCGCGCCTGCGACAAACTCGTCTTTGTTGTATTCCTTGGTTCCCCTGATCAACCCATTTTGCGTGACTTCTACCACCACCTGCTCTACTTCGCTCTCCGGCAGAGGGATGCTGACGGTCAGGCCTTCGCCGTAGGTTGATTTATTCTTTTCCCGCCCGGCCAGCGGGAGCGATACTGCAAAAAGCAGAAGCAGCATGGGGAACAAACCGATGGCCAAACTCGCCCAGGCCGCGCCAGACCAGCCCTGTCGAGCAACATAGGCCTCTGCGATTGCTCTGTCCCTGGCCCAAGAACCCAGCCCCGGACTTCGAATGCCCAGCTGCCAATCCACCGCAAACCTCCGTTCCCAGACTCCTGAGAGTCTCGTACTCTGGGCACAAGGCTGTCAACTCTGCCATCGGACTTGAGCTCATACGCGCCAGAGGCAGCCCGGTCGAAATGACCTTGTAAAAAATTTGTTAAAAAAACTCTTGAAACTCCTATGTCGACGGTAGTAGGATTCCCCCCCGGTAGGGTGGTAGAACCTTTCGTCCACGGTTTTACTGTCGGCAAGAATGCGAGACACCTCTCGTTCGATGCCTTCATTGCTGGGTAGCACCGGCGGCTTTCGGTTGTGGTAGACGTTGCAGTTTTCAAAAAACCAGATCTTGATTTGATCTTGCCGAGGAGTCCGGCCATGCGCGTTTCGAGTCGTTTTCATTTCCGCAACATCTTGCAGCTTGCGACTTCCTTCGCGGCTGTCGCTCTGGTTCTCGCTTCTGTGGTCCTCACCTGCAGCCAGCCCGCGAACGCCCTTCCGGCCTTCGCCCGGAAGTATGGCTTGCGCTGCTCGGCGTGTCATGAGTCTTGGCCGATGCTGAATTATTTCGGCCAGAAGTTCAAAGACAACGGCTACCAGATCATGAATGATCGCGATGCCCCGATCTGGCAGAACCCCGGGTACTGGCCAGTGGTCTTCCGCATTACGCCCATCTGGCACCGCGTCAGCACCGGCAAGGTCGAGGTTGACACCTACGCGGCTGGAGCGCCCACAGGCGGCTCTGCCATCCAGCGCGTCTCCAGTTCCGGCTTTGACTTGAGCGGGCTCGACTTCCATACCGGCGGAACTCTGGAAAAGAACATCTCCTTCTACTTGCTTCCATCCTCCGATCCCACCGGCGCTTTTCACTTTGAGCAGGTCTTTGTCCGCTTCGATAACATCGCCAACAGCTCCTGGCTCAATTTCAAGCTTGGCAGATTCGAACTTGACAACCTGCTTTCTGAAAAGCGCATTCTGACCCTCACCGGCAATGGCGGTATTTACCAGACATATCACTTCATCCCGGTCGGCGACGGGAACATCTTTGGGCAGATAGGGGACAACCAGCTCGGCATGGAGTACGTGGGGCACTCGGTGAACGATCGGTCGCGCATTTCCGCTTCCCTTGTCAGCTCGAGTGATGGGAACGTGAACCTCAGTACTGGAGCCAACTCCTACACCGGGTTCTTTACCGGCAGCCAGGCTTTCGACACCGGCAGGCTCGGGGTGCAAAGGATCGGCTTCTACGCCATGGCTGGAGAAGCGGCAACGTACTATCTGACTTCGGGTGGCGTGCCCCTTGCCGGTACGGGAATTGGCAACAAGAGCTTCAGCCGCGAGGGCTTCGTCGGGCAATTCTACTTCGGCCAGCATCTCGATCTTACGGTCGTGACTCAACATGGCTCGGACAACGTATGGTTCGGGCAGGGTTATGGCAACGCCATCGCCACCGACGGCAATGGAGGCACAACCGCAACCTGCTCGAGTCCCACTCCCGGCTGCCCTTTGAACAATGTGCCGGGAACGACTCTTCCCGCGGGAGCGCAGGCACCCAGCTGGAACGGCGTCACGTTCGAGGGTCACTATGTGTACAGTCCGCAGCTGATCTTCATCGGCAGGTATGAAGCGGAACGGATGTCGCAGCAGGCCAACGGCCCGAACTCGGCCGCCCCTTCTGCCTCCAACCTTGGCAACATCACCAGTTACACCATCGGCTTCCGCTATAACCCGTTCATGACGAGCCGTGCCGGTTTAGCCTGGCACAACGAGTACAACTGGCTGCACCAGGACGGCACCGGGCCGACTCTTGGCCTGACTAGCGCCAACATCAACACCAGCGAAATACTGATCGGACTTGACTTCGATTTCTAGAGAGGGATAGACATGCGAACAAGATTGCGGAAGTGGTCGCTTCTACTGAGCGCAGTTGCGGTTTTGGCGCTCCCGCTGGCTTCCTGGGCACAGCTCTCGACTTACGACCTGGACACGCGTATTGGCATGGAAAGCCACATCGGAAATGTTACCGGGCATGCCAAGGACGGCAAGGCTGACTACCGCCGCTATTGCGTCAGTTGCCATGGCGTCCTCGGCGATGGGAATGGCGAAAGCTTTCCCTGGGTTGACCCCAAGCCCCGCGACTTCCAATTGGGCGTGTTTAAGTGCCGCTCCACTCTGACCGGAACCTTGCCCACTGACGAGGATCTTTTCGACACCCTGGCTCGCGGCCTCGACCGGTCGAACATGCCGCAATGGAGCACCTTCACCAAGCAACAGCGCGCCGACCTCGTTGCCTGGGTGAAGCACTTCTCCCCGCGCTGGACGACCGAAAAGCCGGGAACACCAATCACGATTCCGCCCGAACCGGAAGTCACTCCGGAGCGCATCAAGGCGGGCCGTGAAGTATTTGCCAAGGTGCAGTGCTGGAAGTGCCACGGCGTCCAGGGTATGGCGAACGGGCCGTCGGCTTCCACTCTCACCGATGATCTGGGACGCCCCATCCAGCCCTTTAACTTTACCGACGGGAGCCGGCCAAAATGCGGCGATACGGATCGCGATATTTACCGGATTTTCATGACCGGTTTGGACGGCACTCCCATGCCGTCGTTTGCCGACAATATCAAGCCTGACGAGGCATGGGATTTGGTTTTCTATTTGCGTACGTTCATGTCTCAGAAGAGCAAGGAAAAAGCGATGGCCAAGCAGCTTGCCCTGAAACCGGTTGATCCCAATGCCCCGGCAGGACAACAATAGGCTGAGAACGGCATCGCAAATACAGGGTTCACCTTCGTAGTTCTTAAGGAGAGGACTTTCCAATGAGGAATCGATACAATCTCGCTTTTGTACTATCGCTTGTAGTACTACTCTGCTGTGGGTCGTTGATTCTAGGTAAAAGAGTCAGTGCTGCTGGAGAAGGCAAGATTACCGGAACGGTCAAACTCGACGGAGCGGCCCCGCACATGAAGGGCATCGACATGTCGAAAGACCCTTACTGCGTGAAAGCTCACGCCAGCGATCCCGCCCATCTCGAAACCTATGTCGTGGGCGCCAACGGCGGACTGGAGAATGTGGTTCTCTACATCTCCGACGGCCTCACCGGCAGTGCGCTCACCTCGGTACCAACCGAGGAGCCCGTATTCGATCAAAAGAACTGCGTGTATACGCCGCACGTGTTGGCCGTGGACATCAACCAGAAATTCAAAGTGACCACCAGCGACCAGACGGCCCACAATATTCACCCGCTGCCCAACCCGATGGTCAATGTCGGATGGAATCAGTCTCAGCCACCGGGAGCCCCGCCCATCGAGAAGAGCTGGAAGGCTACGGAAGTTATCCACGTACAGTGCAACATCCATCCCTGGATGCAAGGTTGGTTCGTCGTGGTCAAAGGGCCTTACGCCACCACCGATGCGAACGGCTCTTACACCATCAACAATGTGCCGCCAGGGAGTTATACGGTGACCGCATGGCAGGAACAGTCTGGCACCCAAACGCAAAAAGTGACGGTGGCCGGCGGCGCGGCGGCAACTGCCGATTTCACCTTTAAGGCGAAGTAGAGCACCTAAGGCAGCACATAAGGCGAATTAGAGCACCGGCAAGATCCGGGTTCGGCCATGGCAACTCTCAGTCCTCCAGTAACGTCGCACGTGCCCCAAACGGGTAAAGTTGGGGGCAACTCCCTTCCCCCTGTTTATGGTGGCGGCGACGGCGGGCGCGGAGATCGGTCTCCTGACTATGGGTTGCCCGACTACAGATCGCGTCTGCGGCGCGCCCGCCTTGGACTCGCCGTGGCCATCGCTCCCATCGTAATGCTGTTTGTGGCCTTCACCAGCGCCTATATTGTGCGTCAGGGCCTGCCCACGCTGGACCAAAACACCAAGACCTACGTTCGTGATTGGATTCCGGTCAACCTCCCGATTGCACTGCTCCTGGTCAACACCGGATTACTCCTGGGCAGCAGCATCACGGCAGAATTGGCCCGTCGGCAGATCACTCGGCAGGCCGCATTGGCGCCAGTTCGCTCCATTCCTGGCGTTTCTCTCGGACCGGGAAAAGGCCTTCCCTGGCTCGGAATTACAGTTGTGCTCGGTGGCGGCTTTCTAGCCGGCCAGTGGATCGCCTGGCGTGTGTTGGCCGACCGCGGTTTCTACATGGCAACCAGCGCCAGCAGTTCGTTCGTATATCTGCTCACCGCTACTCACGCCCTCCACCTTATGGGCGGCATGCTGGTGTTGCTCTACGCTCTAACTGTTTCCCTGCTCCATAAGCCGGTTGAAGCGCGGCGCATCGTGGTCGACGCGACCGCCTGGTATTGGCATTTCATGTTTCTGTTGTGGATCTACATTTTTGCTCTTTTGTGGTTTGTTCCGTAGTCGAACAGCTTCAACAGGTGCAACCCGGGACGGTGGACGCTTACCCGCCATCTCTGTGCGGCACCGATTCGATGAAGATTGGCCATTAACAGCTAAGTCTGTTCCGCGGGGGATAGTAACCATGGGCAAAGCGTTCGCCGTTGTTCTAACCATCATCACCACTATCTCTGTCGCTATCTTTGTCTCCCGCCATTGGTGGTTTCCCGAGGTTGCCTCGGCTCATGGTCACGCCATGGACCACCAGTTCACCGAGACCTTCGTTGGCGCAGCCATTGGATTCATTCTCGCCCAGTTGGCTCTGGCTGTCTTTGCCTGGAAATACGGCGAGCGGAAGGGCGATACCCGTCCGGTTCAGATTTTCCCCGGCGGCGCGAAATGGCTGGTCGTGCTCGCCTTGGTGTACGTCGGATCAGAAATTATCTTGCTGGAGTTTGTGGGGCAGAAGGTTTGGGCCGCCATGTACTTTACCCCGCCGGCATCCGATTCTCTCCAGGTTCAAGTGCTCGCCGGGCAGTTTGCCTTCTACTTCCGCTATCCCGGACCTGATGGCAAGTTCGGCCCCATCCACACCAATCAGATCAATGAAACCAGCGCGAATTTCTTCGGTATTGACCCATCCGACCCCGCTTCCAAAGACGATATCGTGACCGCGGAATTGGCAGTTCCGGTGAACCATCCCGTCGAGCTGCTGTTGAACTCCAAGGATATGGATCACGGCTTCTATGTCCGGGAAATGCGCATCCAGCAGGATATGCTTCCCGGCATGGAGATCCCCCTCCACTTCACCCCCAACAAAATAGGCAAGTACGAGATCGACTGCAATCAGCTCTGTGGCCTCGGCCACTACAACATGCGCGCTTTCCTCGAAGTGATGTCGGAGGAGGACTATCAGAAGTGGATCGTTCAGCAGGCCAGCTTGCAATGATGATTTCTGGCGCCAGCGGCCACCAAGGCGCGCGGGCGCAGGGAAGGTAACTCACGATGTCTGACATGCCTATGGAAACGCAGCAACACCATCACACGGCGCCAACCAGTTTCATCCGCAAGTACATCTTCAGCGTCGACCACAAAGTGATTGGCAAGCAGTACTACTTCCTCGCGATCTTTTCCGTGTTCGTGGGCATGGTCCTTTCGTGGCTGGTGCGGATCCACTTGGTTTGGCCAAACCTCCACATTTGGGGGCTGGGCGCGTTTTCCCCCGCTGGAGCTCCGGACGGCGTAATCACCCCGGAGTATTACCTCTCGCTGCTGACAGTTCATGGCACATTGATGGTGTTCTTTGTGCTGACCACGGCGCCCCAGGCCGGATTCGGCAACTATGCGCTGCCCATTCAGATTGGCGCCGAAGACATGGCCTTCCCCGTCTTGAACATGCTTTCGTTCTGGGTGACATTTTTGGCCCTCTGCTCCTTGATCCTCACCTTGTTCGTCAAGGACGGTCCCCCGATCTCGGGCTGGACCGCATACCCTCCACTCAGCGCCGTGGGCTCCGACGGTGGTCCTGGCCTCGGAATGGGTCAGAACCTCTGGGCTGTTTCCATCGCCCTTTTTTGTGTGGGTTCCCTGCTGGGTGCGTTGAACTTTATCGTCACCACTGTGGACCTGCGCTGCAAGGGCATGACGCTCATGCGCATGCCGCTGACCTGTTGGGCCTGGCTCATTACCGCAATCCTCAGCTTGCTGAGCTTCGCGGTTCTCTTTGCGGCCTGCGTTCTGCTCATCCTTGACCGTAATGCCGGCACCAGTTTCTTCCTCCCGTCCGGCTTGCTGGTCAATGGCCAGCTCCAAAACCACTCCGGTGGTTCCCCCTTGCTATGGCAACACCTGTTCTGGTTCTTCGGCCATCCCGAGGTGTACATCGCAATCGTTCCCGGCTTCGGAGTGATCTCGCATATACTCTCGGTTTTTTCCCGCAAGCCCATCCTCGGCTACAAAGTAGCTGTGGGTTGCCTCTTGGGGATTGGCTTCCTGAGCTTCACCGTCTGGGGACATCACATGTTCCTCAGTGGGATGAGCCCCTATTCCGGCTTCCTGTTCTCGATCCCGACCCTGATTATCACCATACCTGCCACCATCATCTCCCTGCTTTGGTTGGGTACAGTTTTTGGCGGCAGACTGCGCTTCACCACCTCCATGATGTTCGCCTTGGGCTTCATCTCGGTGTTTGTCACCGGCGGCTTGGGTGGCATGTTCCTGGCGCAGCCTTCGCTCGACATCTTTCTCCACGGAACCTACTTCGTAGTAGGGCATTTCCACATGGTAATGGGCGTGGCGGCCATCTTCGGCATGTTTGCCGGTACATATTTCTGGTTCCCCAAGATGTTTGGCCGCATGATGAACGAACGGTTGGGCAAAATCCATTTCTGGATCACGTTTGTCGGCGTCTACTGCATCTTCATGCCGATGCATTTCATCGGCCTGGAAGGCATGCCTCGCCGCTACTCGAGTTTCGTCAACGACCTGATGCAGCCTCTCATGCCCGTGCATAAATTCATGACCATCGCGGCGCTGATTACGGGCGCGACCCAGTTCCTCTTCTTCATCAATCTTTTCTGGAGCATCTACAAAGGACCCAAGGCGCCTGATAACCCCTGGGACTCCACCACTCTGGAGTGGACCGTGCCGTCTCCGCCGCCTTTTGATAATTTCGGCGGCAAACATCCCGTGGTTTATCACGATGCGTATGAATACGGAACCGTACAGAACGGGAAGGACTACGTTATGCAGACTGATCCCCCGGGGCAGCCGGCAAGTAGTTAGTTGAGCCTGTCGCAATACTGCGACAAAGTAAATTCAGGACGGGGCGAACGAGAACATGTCTTCTTCAAGCGGTCCACTTTCAGCGGCAGGTCCTGGTGGTCATGATGTCTCGGCCTGGGATGGCGGAGCGCTGCCTTACGCCGTCCCTTCGAAGAAACTGGGAATGTGGCTATTTATTGTTTCTGATGCCATCACTTTCTCGGCTGTAATTTTTGCGTATGGGTATTTGCGGCTCGCAGCCCCGGCCTGGCCGCGACCCTTCGAAACCCCGAGCATCGTCAACGCGACCGTGATGACTTTCGTGCTGCTCTCCAGCAGCGTTGCCATGGTTCTGGCCGTCAGGGCCTCAAGCCTGGGCAAAGTGAGCAGCGCCGTAGGATGGCTCCTGGCGACTGCGCTGGGCGGCGTGCTTTTTGACATTCTCCATATTCGCGAGTGGCTGGGCCTTATCACCGAGGGTGTTCGTCCTTTTCACAACCCCTGGGGCACGCCTATGTTCGGCGCCGCATTCTTTACCATGACCGGCCTTCACATGCTTCACGTCACCATTGGCGTTGTATATCTGCTGATCGTCGCCGTCGGATTCAGGCGGAGAAAGTTCTCCGCCGTGGATGTGGAAGTGAGCGGCCTCTACTGGCATTTCGTCGACTTGGTATGGATGTTCATCTTCCCCCTGGTTTACTTGCTGTCGGCAAAAATGGCCTAGGATCTAAGACAGGAAAGGATAAGGATCAAGATATGGAGCACGCGGAAACTGCTGGAAATAAGATCATCTTCTCCGTCTGGTTTGGCTTGCTTGGGTTGACCGTGCTGGAATTGATTCTCGCCTACCGCGACTTGCCCTTGGAGACCATGCTCAGTATCTTAATGGTCTTGTCGGTGTTTAAAGCGGCATTGATTATTGCCTACTTCATGCACCTGCGGTATGAGCAGGCAAGCCTCTTTGTGACCCTGATTCCAGCGCTGGTCTTCGTTCTGATTATGATGACGGTAATCTTCGCCGATAGTTCGCGGCTCTCGCATATGAGATCGCTGATTCAATGAGCAGGTCTCTAGCTGAAAGAAAGCGTGTATCAATGGACGTCCGCCCAAACTCTGGAAAGCTCCAAACCCTCACCATCCGCCGGGCACTCGTTCGGCTTATCGGTTTATGCCTGGTGGTATTGAGCGCGGGACACAGGCTCTACGGCCAAAGTTGCGCGATGTGCTACACCACTGTCGCCGGCGGCGGCAAGCCCGTCATCCATGCCTTGCAGGGAGGTATCATCGTTTTGCTGATTCCCCCAGTGCTGCTATTCTCCGGGCTCACGATTCTGCTGTTCCGCTGGAGAACGTCCTCCTCCAGCCAAGCATATTAGATCATCAGAACTTTTCAGCCCCGGCCAGGCGCCTCACTTCCGGTAAACCACGCCGCTCTTCATCACGAATGACACATTCTCCACCGCACCGATGTCCTGCAACGGATCGCCCGAAACGGCAACGACATCGGCCAGATATCCCGGCTCCAGCACCCCAATCTGCCCGTCCCAACCCAGCAGCTTCGCCCCATTGAGCAAGTCTGCCTGCAGAACCGCCAGCGGCGACATCCCATACTTCACCATCAGCACCAGTTCCCGCGCCTGCGTCCCGTGAGCAAACGGCCCCACGTCAGAGCCCACCGCCATCGGAACTCCCGCCGCAACCTGCTTGCGGAATTCCTGCACCTTCAAATCCAGCATCTGATGTTCCCGCGCAGCCTGCGCCGGCGTAGCCGCATGCTCGGCAAAATACTCAAAGATCGTGAAGGTCGGCACCGCGAAAATCTGCTTTTCGCGCATCAGCCGCATCGTCTCGTCGCTAAGCTGGTTGGCATGGTCAATGGAGGCCACGCCGGCTTGAGCCGCAAATAAGGTGCCCGGTTCACCCGTGGCATGCACCGCCACGCGCTTGCCCACGCGTGCCGCCTCTTCGACCCCAGCCTTCAATTCAGCTTCCGTGTATTGATAAATCGTCGAAAACTGCCCGTCGCGCACCTTGTCCGGCCCAGTCTCATAAATCTTGATGAAGTCCGCGCCTTCCTTAAACTGCTGGCGCATCACCGCCACCAACTCGGCAGCATTGTTCGCGTAATCGGCGTTGGGCAGCACATGCTGCGCCGGGTTGTAGCCAATAGCGTCTTCATGTCCGCCCAGGATGTTGATGGCATTGCCGCTAATCCGCAGCCGCGGCCCCGGAACCAGCCCCTCATCAATCGCATTTCGAACTGCTGTGTCCGCGGACCCCGCGCCCTCGGTTCCCATGTCGCGTTCCGCGGTGAAGCCCGCCATCAAATCATCCCGCGCCGCCTGCACCGCCATGATGGTCCGCTGCGGCACCGATTCCTGCACTGTCTGCAGGTCCTCCGCGCCAGGATGCAAGAACAGGTGTACATGGGCGTCGATCAATCCAGGCATAAGCGTGCGGTCGCCCAGATCGATCACCTCCGCGCCCGCCGGACGCTTCACCGTCGTCCCCGCTTCCACGATTCGTTCGCCCTGCACCAGCACTTCGCCCGGCTTCACCACGCGCCCGCTCTTCACGTCCAGCAATCGAGCCGCGCGCAGCACAATCGCATGCGGCGCGGTGGTCTGCGATTGACCCTGCGCCACAGAAACTCCATGCAGCGACAACAGCAGGAGTGAGGAAAGGGAGAATGAAAGAAATAACGGTGGCTTAATCATGTTGTCAGTAGGGGATGGTACCACCTTTCACATAGCCGCGAAGCGACGGCCGAATGCAGCCCACAGCCTGCCCTGAGCCTGCCGAAGGGGCGCGAGCCGTGGGCAAGAAGTGGAAAACGATAGAGCCCTGAAGGGGCGGAGAGAGCTCGCGAGCGGCCGGCCAGCCGTCTATCCCCCAAGCTCCAGACTCTTCAATTCATCCACTAACGCCTTCTCCACCTTCTTCTGAATCTCAAGCGTCAGCTTCTTCCCCTCCGATGTCAAATAGAACGCGTCGATCGCCATCTGCCCTTCGGTATCGATCAAGGCGATTTCAATATTGCATCGCTGCTGCGCCAGGCACGAGCTGATGCGATGCAGCAACCGCGGCCGGTCCTGCGCAATCACCTGCAACAGCGTACTCGTCGAGGAACACTCATCGTCAAAATCAATCCGTGTCTCCACCATCACTTTGATGCGCGTGTTCTTCTCCCCGCGCTGGCGATCGCGCAGCATCTTCTCCAAATCCGCCGCACCCGCCAAGACCGCTGCAATGCTCCCCTTGAACCGCTCCCACTCTGACATGTTCAATTCCAGGGTGCGAAAGCGGTCTGTAAAGTAGATCGTGTCCACCACGGTTCCCGCTTGATTCGAAAACGCGTTGGCCTTCACGATGTTCATTCCCCAGGCCGCCAGCACTCCCGTCAAAGTCGCGAACAATGACGCCCGGTCCTTCGTGACCAGCGTCAACTCATACCAATGCCGGCCGCGCCTCAAATCCACCTGCACCGCATCGTGGCCAAACTCCTCCGCCATCTCCATGTGCCGCATCACTTCTTCGGCGGAGTGCACCCGCAAATATCTCTGCGGAAATCCCTCCACAAAATCCTTGAACTTCGCCCCCATCACCGGAGCCAGGCTACGCAGGCGCGCCAGTTTCTCCCCGTTCGCATCGTGGACGCGCTGGTCCGCACTCCGGTTCAAGTAGTTCGCCGCGCCAATATAGAGCTGCCACACGTTCTCCGCTTTCCAGGGCGTCAACGCCTCCGGATTCACCGCCTTGATGTCCGCATACGTCAGCAGGCACAACATCTTCAGCCGCTCCGGCGTGCCCACTTTCTCCGCAAAAGCCGCGACCGTCTCGGGATTGAAAATGTCCCGCCGCAGTTGTGCCGACATCTCCAGATGGCTCCCGATCAGAAACAGCACCACCGCGCGCTCTCCTGCATCCACATCCAGCCGGTCCAGGCATCGGCCGGCAATTTCCAGGCTAGCCTCCACGTGATTGCCGCCAGGCACTCCTTTCCCCGTGTCATGCAACAGCAAAGCCAAGTAAAGCAACTGCGGATCTTCCAGCTCTCCCAACAGCTCCGCATACCGCCGGTCCCATTCCGATTGCGATTGCTTCAACCGGTGCAAACTCTCAATGGCCAGGATCGAGTGCTCGTCCACGGTAAAACGATGATAGAAATCTCGCACCACCAACGAATCAATGGGGTTCAACTCCGGGAGCAGCAAAGTGAGTAGCCGCAGTGAATGCATGGCCCGCAGCGCCTCCGCCGCATGCGGCTGCAGCAGTGTTTCCTGCAGGTAGAGCCAAAGCTCCGCCCCGCGCGGCGGAGTCACCGCCAGCGCCGGAAGCTCCTGCTCGATTCGGTGCTCCGTAGTCGCACTCAACTTCAGCCCGTGATGCGCCATGAAATGAAACAGCCGCAGCAGCATTTCTGGATCCCGCAATGAAGAAGACTGCTGCAAGAAAATCAACCCGTCCACCACGGAGAAATCAGGGCTGGACGGCCGCGACCGCCATCCCTGAAATTGCCGGCGCAGCGCAGACCAAGCCTCCGGAATCTCCTCCAGCAACTGCATCACCGTGCCCTGCACCGCGCGCGCATGCCCAAAGTAAATCCGCATCCAATCCGCAGCCGTCAGGTCCGCCGCATCCCAAGCCCCAATCTTCCGCGCCGCCGCTTCGTCCTGCGCCTCCCAGCTCAGCGCGTTGTCGTCGCGCCCGTGGCGGAAATGCAGAAAACAGCGCGCTGCCATCAGGAATTCCAGCGCCGCCTCCAGTTGCTTCCGCACCGGCGCCCGCAGCGAGCTCGCGTCCGGCCAGTCGCCCAGCTTCCCCATCGCGGAAATCAGTGCCAGCCAGCAAGCCACGTTGTAGTCGCGCAGCCCGCCCGGAGTCTCTTTCAAGTTCGGCTCCAGGTGAAATACCGTCTGCCCGAACTTTCCATGCCGCTCCCGTGTCACCTCGGCCAGCCCCTGCAGCAACGCTTTCGCTTCCCGCATCACCAGCTTCGGAATCAATTTGTCGTGCAGCCGCGCGAATAGCTCCCGGTCGCCCGCCAGATAGCGGCAATCCAGAAGAGAAATGGTGAACTCGGTATTGTTCGGATCGAAGCGGTCACATTCCGCCAGTGTGCGCGATGCGGGACTCAACTTAAGCTTTAGATCCCACAGCTCCTGCGAGAACCGCCGGATTGCCTCTTTGTGAGTTCCTTCGCCCCCGCGATCGGCACACAGAAAGAGCAGATCGATATCTGAATAAGGAAATAGCCAGCCGCGCCCGAAGCCTCCGGTAGCCACCAGTGCGAAGTCCCGCGGCCCTTGTTCGTCGGCTGACACCAGATCCCGCCACAGCCGCTGCACAATGTCTTCGGCGAGCCGCGTTCGTTGCGCAACTGCAGCACGGCCATCTCCCGTCACCGCGAAGTCACGCGCCATCCGCGCCGACTCTTCGGTTAGAAAACCCCGCAGTTCACTGATCAGTGAAGACGCTGCCGTCATTACAATGGATCGCTGCTGTCATGCCGCATGTCATTTAGGAGAGGGCTGGTGACACGCTGCTTTTAAGATGCCGTCCCGTCGCGTCCGGGTGAATGTTTCCTTCTTTCTTAATCTGCTGCGATCCACGCCCAAATTGCCGTCTTACAGTGCTCCCTCGCACCGCTCCTCATTGCGGATGCGAATCACTTCATCCACGCGCGTCAGAAAAATCTTCCCATCGCCGATCTTGCCCGTGCGCGCTGCCACCAGAATGGCCTGCACTGCCTTCTCGACCATCCCGTCCGCCAGCACCACCTCGAGCTTGGTCTTCGGAATAAGATCCACGCTATATTCCCGGCCGCGGTAAACCTCGGTATGGCCTTTCTGCCGCCCATGCCCGCGCACCTCGATTACCGTCATGCCCTCGACGCCAACCTCCTGCAGCGCGCTCTTCACCGCCTCCAGCTTGGAGTTTTGAATTACTGCTTCAACCTTGGTCATGATGTTCTTCTCATGTTCGCACTCCCGCACCCTGTCCCTATGCGAACACAACTCGGCACGCGCTCACTCTATCGCCTGCCGCCGCTTCACGGAAATCGAAACTATTTATGGTTCCTATCAGGATTTGTTATGCAATCTTGCTGTCATTCCGAGCAAGCGCTCGTTGCGCAGCCAGGCTCGCTTCCTCATCTCACTTCGCCGGACCCTTCTGCTGCTCCTCCGGAGGCGCTGGTGGCTTGGCAAACTTCGCGTCATCCACCGGAACGTTCTGCTTCAACTCGCTCACCTGGATCGTGAACCGCCCGCCCGGCCGCGCCAGCGTCCAGCGGTACGGAATCTTCACCCCACCCGCTTCGCGATAATCTGCATAATCGATCTGCGTAGGCAGTCGCCCAAAAGGCGTCTCTCCATATCGAACCAGCCGCACCAGTAACCCGGACTGTCCGTCAAAATACAATTTCAGCGGCGTCTTTCCCTCCCGTTGCCCAATCACCAGGTACGCATCATGCTCGCCAACCTTTTCCATTCCTCGCACCTGCACCGCGCTGAACATCCCCTTCAAGTCCGCCGCAAAGTGAAGGTCCGCATCCATCGCCGCCGCGTCGATGTCCGGTCCATGCATCTCCCGGACCGGTCGCCCCGGAGCGCCCAACCAGCCTTCATGACCGTCGAAAGCCGTCACACTGTCGCCGTCGGGCGTGTGCGTAAACGAGATCCTCTTGTCCGGATCTTTCGAGAAAATGTCGATCGGGACATTCCTGTCACCGAACGTGATCGTGCCCTTCATCACCCGGCTCGTAATCTTGTCGACAGCAGCCGCTCCGCCCACCGCCTGCAGATACTTGTCGAGCAGTTGATCGCCGGACGGCCCGCTTGCTTCCTTCGCCTCGGCGACCTCGCCCTTCTTTTCGTCCGTCTTCGCCGCTTCGCTCATGCCCGGTTTCGGTTCTTCCGCCATCACCGGAGGCATCCCCACCGGGTCGCTGCTGCCGCGGTGGCACGAATAGCAGGTAACTTCGCGATGCCCCTCGAAGTTATCCTTATTAATAGCGAACATCATCTCCATCATTTTCCGCGCCGTCTGCTTGGGCTTCTTGTCATCCTTCTCGAATGCGCCCTCGACGTGGCAAAACTCGCAACCCACCCCCAGAGACACCGTGATGAACTGCATCCCCGGAATCAATTGATCAGCCGGAAGGCCCTTGAGAACTTGGATATTCTTAAACTGTTCCTCGGCCTTCTTCGGCCCCGCAGCGTTAACAGCCGCCGGAACTCCGCCCGACTGCGCCCTGGCGCCGACCATCACAACTCCACACACCGCCAGGAATGCGACCACCCCAAAAACCAACACGAGTTTCCCCTTCATAGATTGAGCCTCAATTGAGAAATGTAGAAACAGCCTCTGCTCCGCGACCTCCGCGGCACTTCTCTGCGCACTCTGTGATTCACAGCTTACCCCGCCATCCCTGTAGTGTAAAAGCGCGAGTCTAACCTAGGGATCACGGCCGGTTACTGTACACGTACTTGCCCGAAACCTCCGCGACGATGAACTTCGCCGGCAAAAGCCCATCGACGGTTGCCTTTTCGTACGGTGGCACAAACAAGAATATGCGCCCGCTTCCGGCCCAGTCTCGCTGCAACTCCGCATCGTTCAAGTAAATCTTAGGCGCATCCGCAAAGGTTGAACCGAACCACATCGAAGTAGTCCGTCCCTCCACCAGATCAATGGGCCGCCGCAGATAAAACAGCAACGACGACCCAAACGCCTGGTCTCCGTAAATCATCACCGCGTCCTCCGGCCGCGCCCGCGCCGCAATTTCCTGCGCCAACTCCTTCGAAGAAAGATAAGGTCCAAATCGCCCCAGAGCAATGTGCGCCGCTACCAGGAACACTGCAAATCCCGCCCCCAGCACCCAGGTCGCAGCATAATGTCGCCGGAACACACGCAGCATACACGATAGCGACGGAGCCACCAGCAACACCGCCGCCGCCAGCGCCGCCGGCAAGCGCAGCGCCGCAAACGACGCGTAGCTCAAGTCCAGCATGTGCGACGTCGAGAGCGTGTATGCGCTTGTGTCCTGCTCGCTCAGCAACCGTCCAATGTCTGGCTCGAACGGCAGGTTCCGCGACTGCCACAGCCCCACCATCAGCATGGCGCTGGCCGCAAACCCAATCACGGCCAGCACGCCTGCGGAGGTCCTCAGCCAACCCGCGCGTACTCCGCTTTCACACTCCGCCCGCTCGCACTGCGCCACTCCATCCGCCAGCAACAGCAGAAGCGGCAAGTACGCCGGAAACGTGTAGTACTCCTGGTTGGTCGAGACGGCAAAAAAGATCAGCACCACTCCCGCCAGAATCCAGCACAGCAGCCGCGTCCGCGAAGCAAAATCCCTTCGCCGCCCCTCCCCGCGCCACTCCTGCAGCGCACTCTTCGCCGCTGCCGGCAAATAAAGACTCCACGGAAACAGCCACACCAGATGCAGCGTCCAATACAGCGTCGCAGGAAGCTTGCTGTAATCACGCGGATATCGCTTCCCCAGGAATCTCAGGAAATGTTCATTCACAAAATAAAACCAGAAGAAGCCGTGATGCTCCGCCGTACCCGGATTCCGTAACCCGGCCAGAATATGCCAGGGCGCCGCGATAGCCAAAAACAACCCCACCCCTGAAATCAGCCGGAACTCCCGCCATCGCCGCCATTCTCCCGTGACCAGCAAAAAGAAAAACGCCGCCCCACTTGGAAACACCAGCGCGATCAACCCCTTGGTCAACACGCCCAGCGCCACCATCGCGTATCCCGCGTACCATTGCCAGGCGGCAGCTTCCGGCTCCAGCGCCGTCAGAAAAAAATACATGGCTGCGGCAATCAGCAAGCTCAACAACACATCCGGGATCAGAACCCGCGTGAATAAATACACCCCCGCGCAGGTGTAGACGAACAATCCCGCATAAATCCCTGTCCGTTCCCCAAACGCGCGGCGCCCCCAGCAAAATGCCAGCACGCCCAGCAGCATCACCGACAGCACCATCGGCAGCCGGGTGCTGCATTCATTCACCCCAAGAATCTTGTAACTGAATGCCACCAGCCAGTAAGGCAGCGGCGGCTTCTCCAGATACCGGACGCCATTGACGTGCAGCGTCACGTAGTCTCCCGTCACCACCATCTCGCGCGCCGCTTCCGCGTGCGTGCTGTCGGCATCATCCAGCAGCCCCGGCGTGAACATTGATCCCACGTAAACCGCCAGAAACACCACCGCCAGCGCCCAGTAAGCAATTCTGGACCCGCGCCCACGCTGCTTGTCGTCTACTGTGAGAGAACCCGGATTCGCGATCAAATCGATGAGCCCAACCCAGTCTTACAAATACCAGCCCAGTCAGCAAGGGCGGAGAAACAAGCCGGAAGTGGGACAGCCGCCACGCCTCAGCGCAACCGAAGGCGTGGTCCCGGCGACCATAGCGGCTCGATCATTGCTTCGTTCCTGCGGCATTGTCATGCCGAACAAAATACTGCCACTTATCCATCCCCGCCGGCACCGCCACATCAAAAAATCCCACCATCATTTCCTGCGAAGTCTGGTCGCCCCACGTCACCGTTTTCTCCGGATCAGGATTGTGCGGATTATTCCGCGAATTGTCATACCAAGCCACCGCCCGCAACTTCGTCCCCGCCTTCAACTCCCGCGGCTCCGCCAGCTTGTAGCTCAACTGCCAGTGAAAATGATAATTCACCCGCAGCAGCGTCTCCACGCTTCCATCCTCATGCACAATGTCGTACTCAAACCGCTTCCCCCGCAAGTGCATATGCGGAAACAGGCTCAGCAACGTCGCATCGTTCGGCAGCGTTCCCTGCACTTCCACGCGAAAATCCTCCGCTCCCGGCGGAATCAACAACGCATGATTGTTCAACTGCAGCGTGATCACTCTCTGCTTCGGCGGACTCTTCGCAAACACCAGCCCAACGCTGGTCTCATCCGTCGCAGCCTCCCCGTTCGTCGTGTAGTGCATCTGAAACACCAGATCCGATCCCGCCGGAACAAACTTCGCCATTCCGTCCCCCCACCGGTCCGGCGCGCTCCCCGGCGCATACACCAGCAGCAGATCGCTGGTGGTCTCGTGTGCCTGCCGCCGTTCCTCCGCATCCGTCAGCATCGATGCCGTGAACGGCTCGCCCACAGGCGCATGCCGCAGCCAGGCTGAATCCGGCGGACGAATATACACCACCGCATGGTGCACATGCGCCGCGCTCGAGGGCCGCACCTCCACCATCTGCACCCATTTGTCCTCGGCAAAATGCGTGCCCGCAATCTCGTACGTATATTCCACTTCGCCCCGCGCCGGAATCTGCACCGCCTTAGGCATCTTCACCACGAAATCCGGTTGCGGGATGTTCCACCCTTCACTCCATGTCCGCGGCGCAGGCGCATCCCGCGCATCCCCCGCGGGCGCTCCAGCGTTTGCCCACGTCGCAATCGTCGCAATCTGCTGCTCACTCAACGAAGGATCGTTCGCAAAATGTCCGTATCGCGGATCGGCAAACCATGGCGGCATCATCTTCATCTCCACCGCATCCGCCATCTTCCCCGCCCACGGCCGCGTCTCGCTGTAAGTCACCAGCGCCATCGGCGCTGCTTCCCCGCTCCGATGACAACTCTGACATTTGTCTCGAAGTATCGGAACCACGTCCTTATAGAACGTAGGCGACGAAGGTTTTTCGCCACGCCCGGGAGAAACGCCCGCCATCTGCCTGGCCGCTCCCATCACCAGGAGTGAGACCGCCAACACGAAAAGCGTCCCAAGCTTCTTCACGAGCGCAGAAACTCCAGAGTCAAGGCCCAAGCCTGCCGTGCTGAGTCCGGCTCATACGATGCACGTTCGTCGCAGAAGAATCCATGGTCGGCCCGGGAGAACTCCACGCTCACATAAATCTTCTGCTGCGCGCTCAAAGCCTCGGTGACCGCCTTCCGGTGCTCCCCCGTAATGTGCTTGTCCAACCCACCCCAAATAAATAACGACGGCGCCTGCAGCTTCGATGCACGATCCAGCAATCCAGGAGCGATTCCTCCCCCGTAAAACGAAACTGCTGCATGCAGCGGAACCACGCTGTTAGCGATAAAGGAAACCCGCCCGCCCATGCAGAACCCTACGCTCGAAATCTTGCTTGCCTTCACGATCGCATTCGAACTCAGCCACTCATACGCCGATCGCAGATCCAATTCTGCAGTCTCGGTCGTCACCGCCCGCGCGTGCGGCATCACGGAAGGAAAGTCGGTGTAACTGCCCTCGAAACCCACCGCCGTTCGATGAAACAGCTCCGGAGCGATCACAACGTACCCCTCAGCGGCAAACCGCTCGCTCACACTGCGGATGTGGTGGTTGACCCCAAACGCTTCCTGGAACAGCAGCAGCCCGGGAAGCGGCCCACCGCGCTCCGGACGAGCCACGTACGCCGCCATGCGCGTCCCGTCCGCAACCGCCAACTCCACTTTCTCTTTCACAATTGCCGTCTGGGTCATATCGATTTCTCTACGTTGAAAATCTTCCGGACAGCGCGCTGCCGCCAGCATTCGGAATTCGGCATCGCCTTAGTCTCGCACAAACACGCATACCCGAACCCGCAAGCGCCGCACGCCCCCGCAAAATGTTACATTGATCCGGTTCATGTCCGCGCCTGATTCCATCTTCGTTCGCGCCTGCAAGTCCCAGCCCGTCGACCGCACTCCCGTCTGGTTCATGCGCCAGGCCGGACGCTACATGCCCGAATACCGCGCCGTCCGCAAGCAACATTCCTTGCTCGAAATCTGCAGGAAGCCTGCCCTCGCCGCCGAAGTCACCATCACCGCCGCGGAAATCCTCCAAGTCGATGCCGCCATCATCTTCGCCGACCTCCTGCTCCCTCTCGACGTCATGGGGCTCCCCTTTCATTTCTCTGCCGGAGAAGGTCCCATAATCGAGAAGCCGGTCCGCACCACCGAAGACATAGCCCAACTCCGCACCGACCGCGCCGCCGATCTCGGCTATGTCTCCGAAGCGGTAAGTCTGGTAGCGAAACACTTTGCCGGCAAGATTCCCGTCATCGGATTTTGCGGCGCGCCCTTCACCCTCGCCAGTTACATGATCGAGGGCAGCGGCTCCCGCCACTACCTCCACACCAAGAAGATGATGTACAACTCCCCCGCCGACTGGGAGAACCTGATGCGCAAACTGGTCGCCGTCACCGCCGAGTACTCCACCGCCCAGGTGCGTGCCGGTGCCGACGTAATCCAGATTTTCGACAGTTGGGTCGGCTGCCTAAGCGCTGAAGACTACCGCCGCTATGTTCTGCCCCACGTAACCGACTTAGTCAAGCGCCTGCAACAAACCGGCGCGCCTGTAATTTATTTTGGCACCGACAGCGCCACGCTGCTTCCTGCGATGAATCAAACCGGAGCCGACGTCATCGGCCTCGACTGGCGCATCCCACTGGACAAAGGCTGGAACGATCTCGAACATCGCTGCGCCGTGCAGGGCAATCTCGATCCCGTTCTCCTCTTCGCGGATTGGAAGGAATTGAAGTCTCGCGCCGAACACATTCTTCGACTCGCCGCCGGACACCCCGGCCATATCTTCAATCTAGGCCACGGCATCCTGCCCGAAACCCCAGTCGAAAATGTGAAAAACCTGGCCCGCCTGGTGCAAGACTACTAGGCGAAGCGGGTGGAGCAAGCGGGTTAAGCGGGTGGAACGGGTGGAGCAGGCCTTCCAGGCCTGCGTTCAACCGCCCATTTGGTTTGGGCTTCAGCCCCCGAGGTACGCGCTTTGACTCACTGAACGTAGAAGATATTAGGGGCGTAACCCGGAAGAGCGGCGCTTCAGCACCACGTAAGACGGCAGAACGAATTGGCCTTACTGTCTGGTAAGAATCGAATCTCGGGAGAAAGGGTAAGCAGGTGGAGGGTGGAGCGGGTAAGCGGGTGGAGCGGGTAAGCGGGTGGAGCGGGTAAGCGGGTGGAGCGGGTAAGCGGGTGGAGCGGGCAAGCGGGTGGAGCAGGCCTTCCAGGCCTGCGTTCAACCGGCTATTTGGTTTGGGCTTCAGCCCTAACGGTCGTAGCCTCGGCTCACTGAACGTAGAAGATACTAGGGGCGTAACCGGGAAGAGCGGCGCTTCAGCACCGCGTAAGACAGCAGAACGAATTGGCCTTACTGTCTGGTAAGAATCGAATCTTGGGAGAAAGGGTAAGCGGGTGGAGGGTGGAGCGGGTAAGCGGGTGGAGCGGGTAAGCGGGTGGAGCAGGCCTTCCAGGCCTGCGTTCAACCGGCCATTTGGTTTGGGCTTCAGCCCCTGAGGTACGTGCTTCGACTTCGCCTTGACCAATCCGCACCCCGGGACCGGCACTCCCGTCCCGCGTACAATCACGAGTTCAGCCGAGTGCACAGCTAAGCCCACCCATTATTCATGACTCGCATCGCCATCATCGGCGGCGGCATCTCCGGACTCGCCGCCGCTTTCGCCCTCGAAGAGCATCGCCGCGCCGGCACTGTCGAATACACTCTCTTTGAATCCTCACCCCGTCTCGGCGGCGTTCTCCGCACCGAGCGCATCCAGGACTGCATCGTCGAGGCCGGACCCGATTCCTTCCTCACAGAAAAACCCTGGGCCGCCGATCTCTGCCGCACCCTCGGCCTTGGCGATCAGCTAATCGGCTCCAACGATGCCGATCGCAAGACGTACATTCTGGTCCACGGCCAACTCATCCCCATGCCCGACGGCCTGATGTTCCTGGTTCCAACTAAGATCCTGCCCACTGCTCTTTCGCCGCTTTTTTCCTGGGCAACAAAGCTGCGCATGGCCAGGGAATTATTCCAGACTCCACACGCCATCGAAGCCGACGAAAGTGTAGCTTCCCTCGTCGAACGCCACTACGGAGCGGAAATGGTCGATCGCCTCGCCGACCCGCTCTTCAGCGGCATCTATGGCGGCGAAGCCGCCACCCTCAGCGTCCGCGCTGTCCTCCCACGCTTCTCAGAAATGGAGCGCACTCACGGCAGTCTCGGCCGCGCCGTGCTGGTTGCGAGAAAAAGCATGCTCCGTCCCGCAAATAAACTCGTCCCTCCACTTTTCACTTCTCTTAAGAACGGCATGCAGCAACTCGTCGACACCGTGATCCCCCAACTCAACCAGGCTTCACTGCTCACCAACACTCCTGTGCAGTCAATTCAACCCGAAACCGCAGGCTGGACCGTCGAAGTTCATCCCGAAGCGCGCAGCACCGGACTGAAATCAGATCGCTTCGACGCCGTAATTCTAGCCGTGCCCACCCACGCAACCGCACAGCTTCTCGCATCCAGCAGCCCTGAACTCTCCACCGAACTGGCCGCCATCGCCTACACCTCTTCCATCACTGTCGGCCTGGGCTACGATCGCGATGTCCGCCAATCCCTCCCACCCGGCTTCGGATTTCTCGTCCCGCGCAGCGAAGGCAAGCGCCTGTTAGGCGCGACATTCGTCCACAATAAGTTCCCCCACCGCGCCCCCAAGGATCGCGCCCTGCTCCGCTGCTTCTTCGCCGGATCGAACGCCGAAAGCATCTGGCAGCTTTCCGACGACGCCATCATCGCCGCAGTCCGCAACGACTTGCAGCAGATCCTCGGCCTCCGCGCCACACCTCTCTTTGCCCGCGTCTACAAATGGAAGTCCGCCATGGCCCAATACGGCGTCGGCCACCTCAATCGATTAGACCGCATCGAGCGCCTCCGCCGCCAGTTACCGAAACTCGCGCTCGCCGGCAACGGCTACCGCGGCATCGGCATCCCCGACTGCATCCGCTCCGGCCAGCAAGCCGCCAAACAAGTCCTGGATACGTAAATCAGCAAGAACCATGTGGGGACAGCCGCCTCGGCTGTCGACCGAGCGAAGCGAGGCGTCTCAGCACAATCCCCCGCGAACACCTACGCCGGAACATCCACCTTACCCACCTTCAACTCCCGCCGCAGCCGTGCCACCACCAGACGAATCTCGTCGTAGGTAATCTCAGGAGGCAAGGCGTCCTTCAAAGGCTTCAGCCCGTTAATCCCAACCTTCGCGCAAGCCGCCTCGATCACAGCCAACTTGTTTCGATCAATCCATTCGGACTGAAACTCCCAGTCTCCCCTTTCAACCAGATTGGCCACTGCATTCACCACCGTAGACATCTGCCGTCCGCGAATTTTCGCGATGTCTTCAAAGCTCCGCCCCTCAGCCAGCAGACGCATGGTCTCCAGCGCGGGCGCCGTTTTCTTTTCAGGCATAGCGGAAGCGCGAGCGCCTTCGCCGTAACGTTCCAGCGCCGCCAGGATTCCCTTCCCGTAAACTTCAGCTTTCCGCTCACCGATTCCGGTAATGCTCAGCAGATCGGCAATCGACGAAGGCCGCCGCACGCAAATCTCCTCCAGAGTCGTATCGTGCAGCACAACAAAAGCAGGAGTGTTCTGCTCCTTGGCCGTGATCCGCCGCCACTCCCGGAGATATTCCCGCAACTCCGCGTCCGCGCTCGAAACTCCTGCACCGGTCGCCGCAACCTGCAGCCGCGATTGCTTCCCCGCATAACTCACAGCCCGCGCTGGCGCTGCCATCCACTCCGTCACGCTCCCGCACACATCACAAGCGTCACAAGTCTCCCACTTCGCAAATTCCCCGAAGTGCGAGCAAATCTGCCGGTGCCGGCAGCGCTTCGACTCCACAAATTCCCGGATAACCCGATACCGCTCCCAAGCCCGCTCACGTTCCGCCGCATCCGTGATCTGATTGGCAAAAACTCCCAGCAGCCCCGCATCTTTCTTCTGCCACAGCAAAACACAATCCGCGCTAGCACCGTCGCGCCCCGCCCGTCCCGCCTCCTGGTAGTACTGCTCGATCGACTTCGGCAACGACAAGTGAATCACCGCCCGCACCGCCGCCTTGTTGATGCCCAAGCCAAAGGCGATCGTCCCCACCAGCACCCGTACTTCGTCCGACATCCACCGTTCCTGGTTACGCCTTCGGTCCTCCGCTCCCATCTTGCCGTGATACCCCACCGCCGCAATATCCTGATCGCCCAGAAAATCCACCGTCTCCTCCACTCGGTTAATCGTCGGAGAGTAAACAATCACGTTGCTGCCGGCATAGCTCCTCAGCGCCCGAGTCAGCAACTCCATCTGCTCCAGCCCTTCACACTCGCGCACCAGATACCGCAGGTTCGGCCGGTAGAAGCTCGCAATATATTTATCGGGCTCGCGCAACTGCAGTTGCGCCAGAATGTCATGCCGCACGTGCCGCGTAGCGCTCGCCGTAAAAGCCGCAATCGGTCGATCCGGAAACTTTGTCCGCAGCCGGCTCAACTGCCGGTACTCCGGACGAAACTCGTGCCCCCACTCCGAGATGCAATGCGCCTCATCAATCGCAAAAAATGCGATCGGCACCTGCTGCAGCCATCCCATCGTATCGCCACGCGCCACGCGCTCCGGCGATACATACAGCAACCGGTAAGCCCCGTCCCGCGCCCGGCTCATCACCTTAGACTGTTCGGCTTCGCTAAACGTGCTGTTCAGCACCGCCGCCGGAATCCCCATCTGCGCCAACTGCGCCGCCTGATCCTGCATCAGCGCGATCAGTGGAGATATCACCACCGCCGTCCCTCCCGAAACCACCGCCGGCAACTGATAGCACAGCGACTTCCCCCCGCCCGTCGGCATCACTACGCAAGCATCGTGCCCCGCCAGCAGGCTGCGCACAATCCGCTCCTGCAGCGGACGAAACGTGCTGTACCCCCAGTACCGCCGCAAAGGCGTCAGCAGATCCGTCTCCGTGCTCATGAAGCAGAGTATAGCCCGAGGCGAACATTAGGAGAAACTGATTCGAAGAATCTAGCCGGGAAACTTTCCAATGCGGGAATCGCGACCTGAGAGATACTCATGTGGGGACGGCCGCCTCGCCTGCCCTGAGCGGAGCCGAAGGGGCTGTCCAGCGAGCGAAGCGAGCCCTCCTACACCGCTCCGTCCCTAACTCCCCCATACACTCTCTCAAATCCTACCCAAATCACCGCAACCACCACCAGGCAAAGCAAACTCCCCTCCGGCCCCACCGACCCACCCGTAATCCATCGCGACCCATGAAACGACGAACTAAGCAGATGTCCCGGAGACATCGCCCCACTATCCGGTACGGAATAAAAAAAACTCTCGCCCCAGTCCCACGCGGCATGGAATCCCACCGCAAACCACAAGCTCCCGGTTCGCCGCAGCGTGAGACAGAGAAAGACGCCAATCAAACCCGCAGCCAGCGCACCCGTCCAGGCTTCTCCGGGATTCTTCAGGTGGCTCGCGCCAAATGCCGCCGACAGCAGCACCGCCGCCGGCCAGAATCCCATGCCCCGCCCCAGCGTAAACTGCGTGTAACCGCGCAGAAGAAATTCCTCAAACAAACCCACCAGCAGAAATAACCCGCCCCAGAAAACAGCAAATTTAACCAGGCCCATTCCGTGCAGCAGAACGTGACCGAAATCGAACGCATGCAGCCCATGCAGCATTCCCAGCAGCAGCGTGATGCCCAGAAATCCCCAAACCGCCCCTACCCAAAACAACTTCGAAAATGCCTCCCGCAACGGCAGGCCATAAGCGCTCCACGGCCTCCCTTCGATGCGCCTCATAACCAGCGCCGGAATCACCGCCGCCACCAGAACCCCAAGCTCGGCAAACATCTGCGACCACAGTTCGCCGAAGTGCACCGACTCCGCGCACCAGCTCCCCACCACCAGGATCAACGCAAACATTCCCACATAGAGCGCGAAGCTCCAGCCCGAGCGCAACCCATTCGCGCCAACAAAAATCCGGCGAAGCCAGGGCTCCTGCGGAGCGTCCCCGCCGCTTGAATTGAGGTCCGAACTTTGCCTCGGATTGAGATTCAAACTGACGTGCGACGTGACGTTCGGCTCCCCCATCAATCTCTCCCGCCGGAAACTTCCCACCGCAAACCGGCCGCAACATGGTAAAACACTTCCTCCCGTCCATGACCCGCTTTTTCACACCCGAACGCTTCGGCCGCCCGCAATTGTTGGCCGCGGCCTTGCTCCTGGCCTTCCTGGCGCAAGCTCTCTGGCTGGTCCACTCCGAGTTGCGCGCCTCCGCCGGTCCCGAGGTGCCCGAGCAGATCCGCATCGTGGCAGGCTGGCGTCAATTTCACGGCGGACCCATTGCCGGCGCGCCCTTTCCGGATTCTCCCCCACCCGCGCTCCCGCTGGAAATCTCCCAAGACCAAGGCTTCGACGCCGAGCACTCCCCTCTGCTCTCGCTCTTAACCGCCGCTCCCCTGCTCGTCCTGCCCCAGCGCCTGCTCGATCCCGCATCCTCCCCCTACTGGCGCTGGCTCCCGCGCCTTCCGTTCCTCGCCTGTGGACTCTTCCTCGGCGCATCGCTCTGGTACGTGGCTCGCCGCCTCTGTGGCAACACCGGAGGCTTCCTCGCCCTAACCCTCTACTGCTTTTCTCCCTCCATGATCCAGGCCAGCGCAGTCTGGCACACCGAACCTGAAATCCTCGCCGCCTGGGGATCCTTCGGCACAATCTTCACCGCCATCGCCGTCGCCCACACCCTCTACGCCCCGCGCGAAGTAGTTCTCTGGAACTCCCGCCGCATCGTCCTGCTCGGCGTCTCCCTCGCAATCGCCGTCGGATCCCAGTTCTCCATGATCATCGTCCTGCCCCTGGCCTTGGCTTTCCTGCTCTACCTGGCTCCCATCCGCCGCGCCGCTGCCCTGACCATCTGGACCGCCTCCACCCTCCTGGCTGCAGCCCTGCTCTTTGCCACCTACTTCTTCCATCCCCACGCCTTCTCCCAAGCCATGCAACACGCCTCCTTCTGGGGAGCAACCTGGCGCAGCTTCACCGTCCTCGTCCTCTACCGCCAGGTCGCACTCGAGATCTTGCGTGCCTGTCCCGCCCTCGCCCTGTTGCTGCCGGTCGCCGTCGCAACCTATTCTCTCTGGCCGCGCACTCGCTACTTCGGCAACACCGCCCCCGGCGTGATCGCTCTCCTGTTCATCGCACTCGGCATGGCTCACCCTGACATTGCCGGCGAAGGATTCCTGCTAGCCTCCATCCCCTTCATCCTGATCTTCGTCTCCGGCACCCTCGCCGATCTGATGGAAACGGCCTACCGCCAGCTAATAACCGCCGCAGTCTGGGGATTACTGGCCGCCGACATCCTCTGGACCCTCCACAAACTATCCCAAATCCCCCCAGGATGATCGCGTGACCGATCGCAGCAAGGCGCCCGTGTGGAGCGGGCACTCCTGCCCGCTGCTTTTGACTTTGACTTTGACTCTGACTCGGCATGGCTGCCCCATGTCTCGCGCCCTTTGCGAGACGTGGGATTCCACAACCGCCTCCATCTGCAGATTTCGAAGCGCCAAGACCGCGAAAGCCCACAACTTCAATTCCTGAGCCTGCCCTGAGAAAGCGATGCAGCCCCGCAGGGACGACACCAGCTTTCAGCAGGCTCTTGGGCTGACAATTCTCTACATTCCTCCCGCCTCCGCGATCTAAAATTGTAGGCATTAGAGGTGCGCCATGACCTGCCCGTTGGAGTATCATGTTCCCGTGAAACGCTCCGTACAGCGCCCGTTTCCGGCCACACTCGCGCTCTTCGGAACACTCCTGCTCCCTCTTCTAGTTTCCGTCAGCCAAGCACAGAGCAGCAACGGATCTTCTTCCAACTCAGGTCACGCCAGCACCTCCGGCATCGCCGCACCCAGCCATTACGGCAATACGTCGGTCAACTCAGGCGTCACGTCTTCCCCAAAGCCTCCGCATTCACCCAACACCCCCAGCCACGCCAGCCCGCCTCCCCAACCCCGCGCCTCAACCGGACAGCTCTACTATCCATATGTGTACGCTGTGCCCTACGCCGTCGATGTCAGCGACACCGCCGCCTCCAGCGACGACAACGACGATGCCGAGTATCAGGGCGGCCCCACCGTCTTCGACCGCCGTGGATCGGGACCAGATTCCTACGCTCCCCCCGTCTCCGCAGCGCAAACAGAAGCAACAGAAGCAGAAGACCCGCCCGCATCAGGCGCCGTCTCTGCCGACTCCAGTCCCGAAACCCCGTCCGATTCCACGATCCTGGTCTTCAAAGACGGTCATCAACTCGAGATTGAAAACTATGCCATCGTCAGTGAAACACTCTACGACCTAACCCCCGGCCACCCGCGCAAGATCGCTCTAGCCGATCTCGATCTCCCCTCCACGCAGAAGCAAAACGACGACCGCGGCATCACGTTCCAGCTACCCTCGTCTGCCCAGGGAAATTGACCATGCGCTCAGAAAATCTCAAGCGGCGGACCTTGCTCGTGTGGCGCGGGCACCCCTGCCCGCGAAATGCATGCAGCAAGATTACCCAGGCAGGAAGTCTCTGCCGCCGTTCCTTAGTCGCTCTCTTCGCATTGCTCACAGCTCTCATCCCCTGGGCCGAGGCCCAGAGAACCGCAGCCCACGCCGTTGCTCCTCGCCCTGCAGTCTCGCGCTTCCACTCGCCCACCGGCACTCTTGCCTCCAGACAAAATGCCTACCCATCCAGATTCCTCCGCTCGTCTCCTTATACTTCTCTCCCATTCCCTTTCTACGGCGACTCCTTCAATCCCGATGACATCTATTCCACCGGCTACCCCGTAGCCTCGCAACCTCCCGTATTCCTGTTGCAAGCCGCTCGCGCCATGACCAACTCCACGGATTATCTCGCCCCGGCCGAGCGGCGTCACCAGCCTTCGCCCCAGCCGCTGGTCATCGAACTTCAGAACGGCCGCTACGTCCGCATCCACAGCACCCCCGCCAACGGAGAAGTTCTGCCGTCGAACCTCAGATCAAACGACGCCCGGCCCGCGAAATCAACGCCCAGCCGTTCCAACTCCGCCCCCGCAATCGCCCCCGCACCTCCAGCCCACGACCTGCCGCCCGCCGTTCTGGTCTTCCGCGATGGGCACAGCGAAGAAGTCCGCGACTACACCATCGCCGACGGCATCCTCTACGCCCGCGGCAACTACTACACCAACGGATACTGGAACAAAAAGATCGAACTCTCCACCCTCAACGTCGCTCAAACCCTGCAAGCCAACACTACCCGCAACGTAAAATTCGTCCTCCCCGCATCCCCCAACGAAGTAATCACCCGCCCCTAACGCGTACCACTCCCCGAAAGCGCCTCTGCTTTTTACGCCGCGCGGACCGCATCAATTGTTCCGCGTCCTGCCGGAGATTCCTTCTCCCGCAGCCGCAGCAGCGGCTGCTCCACAAGATAATAGGAGAGGCTGGCTGGCACGAACGCGAGCAGCATCCAATACCACCTGTGCTGTGGACCGTACGAAAACAACTGCTGCCAAAGATAAAGGCTGTAGCTGATCTTTCCCAGCCAAACCACCGGCCTGTTATTCAATATCCAGTAAGGAGTCTGCACTGCGTGCAGCAACAGTCCGGCAATCGAGCAGTGCAACAAGGGCCAAAGCACAAGCAGCAGGACCAGCGTCGTGCGGAACCGCACTTCCGCCACGTATACCGGAACCAGAATCACCGGCACCACCATCAGCAATGCTAGGCCCCACTTGATCCGGGGCAGGCGCGGCGCAAAAATGGCCAGCAGGCATCCCATCGCCAGGATGTCGGCTACTGCCGGAAACGTCTCGTCCGCGCGCCCGTGCAGCTTCAGCAGGTGGCACCCCACCCGATAAACCGGAGCGAACCCCACCACTCCCAGCAAAATCGCCACCCGGTGCCGGTGCCACTTCTTCAGCACCCCCGGCCACAAGAAATAAAACTGTTCCTCCACGCTCAGCGACCACAAGTGTCCCAGGAACCACGGATGCGCGTAATCGAAATTGGTTACATACAACGCCGCCGCCACCATGTGATACCAGCGCAACTCGTGCCAGTAAATCGCGAACACCAGCAGCATGAAGGCGATTGCTGCAGGCAGGATCCGGTACGCCCTCCGCACATAAAACTCTCGCAGATGAATGCTTGAGGTTCTGCTGTATTCCTTCAACAGCAGCGTCGTAATCAGGTATCCGGAGATGATGAAGAAGATTCTCACCCCCAGATTCGCGAACGCTCCGCCAACTTCTGCATGGTAGTGCAGCGACGTCCAATGACCAATCACCACCATCGAAATCGAGATTGCGCGTAGCCCGTCGAGGGATGGAATCCGGCTCATTCGCGACCAGCATAAATCGCCAACCCGCGCTCCTTCGGTGATGCCTGAACCAGCCTCGCACTTATTTCAATTCGCCTTCCCAACACGGGAACCAAAGCATCAGCATGATCGTCGTCAAGCCCCTTGGAACTGCCAAAAATTGTCCCCAGCGTGCTACAATATCGTTGATCAAAACTCCCATTAACGCCTGTAAATGCAACCGTTTAGCCCCAAATCGAGATCATGCAGGGAACTCCGTTTCGGCGTCCCCAAACCAAGCAGGAACAGAAAGCAAGAAGCTAAGAGCTAAAAGCTGAGAGCTGAAAGCTGAAAGCAAAGAACTAAAATGCCCGACGATCAAAATCCCGAACTTCCCCTCACTCCTCCGCCGCCCGGCGACGGCAGTCCCGGCGCTCTCCACATTCAGCCCGTCAACATTGAAGACGAGATGCGCAGATCGTATCTCGACTATTCCATGTCGGTCATCATCGGCCGCGCTCTTCCCGATGTTCGCGACGGACTCAAGCCCGTCCACCGCCGCATTCTCTACACCATGCAGCAGATGGGTCTCCAGCCCAACAAAGCCACCCGCAAGTGCGCCCGCATCGTCGGCGACGTAATGGGCAAGTATCATCCCCACGGCAACCTCGCTGTCTACGACGCTCTAGTCCGCTTAGCGCAAACCTGGAGCATGCGCTACCCGCTCATCTTCGGTCAGGGAAATTTCGGCTCCGTCGATGGAGATCCTCCCGCCGCCGATCGCTACACCGAAGCCAAGTTAGCCCAGGTAGCCACCGCGCTCTTGGAAGACCTCGACAAAGACACCGTAGATTTCCGCCCCAACTACGATGACAACGAAGTCGAGCCCGACGTTCTTCCCACCCGCATTCCCAATCTCCTCATCAACGGCTCTGACGGAATCGCCGTAGGCATGGCCACAAAGATTCCGCCACACAACTTAACCGAAATCGTCGATGCCACCATCACCCTCATCAACAATCCCAACGCCCAGCTCGCCGAAATCCTCAAATTCGTCCAGGGCCCAGACTTCCCCACCGCCGGCGTAATCCACGGACGCGCCGGAGTCTTCGAAGCCTACCGCACCGGCCGCGGCCGCTTCATGATGCGCGCCAAAGCCGCCATCGAAAATATTTCCAAAGATCGTCAGGCCATCATCGTCACCGAAATTCCCTATCAGGTAAACAAAGCCCGCCTCGTCGAGCGCATCGCCCAACTCGTCAACGACAAAGACATCGAAGACATTTCCGATATCCGCGACGAAAGCGATCGTGACGGCATGCGCATCGTAGTCGAACTCAAGCGCGGCGCCGAGCCCCAAATCGTTCTCAACCAGCTCTTCAAACACACCGCCATGCAGGAAGGTTTTTCCATGATCCTGCTCGCGGTCGTCAACGGCCAGCCCCGCGAAATGGGACTCATCCAGGCCATCAAGCACTTCATCAATCATCGCGTCGAAGTCGTCCGCCGCCGCACCGCTTTCCTGCTGCAGAAGGCCAAAGACCGCGAACACATCCTCGAAGGCTATCTAACCGCCCTCGATCACCTCGATAACGTGATCACCATCATCCGCGCCAGCGCCAACCGCGCCGACGCCCGCGAAAACCTGGTCGCCTACTTCGGCGGCAAGAAAATCGACATCAACACCACCGGCCGCGCTCCCAAACTCAATCCCGAGAAGCCTTTCACCACGCGTCAGGCTGATGCCATCCTCGAGCTCCAACTGCACCGCCTCACCAAACTGTCCATCGACGAAATCTCGAATGAGCTGAAAGAAGTCCGCGAGTGCATCGAAGACTACGAATCCATCCTCGCCTCCGAAAAGAAACTTCGCTCCGTAATCATCAAAGAACTCGAAGAAGTCAAAGAACTCTACGGAGACGAGCGCCGCACCCGCATCGAAGACGAAGCCGCCGAAATCGTTCTCGAAGATCTGATCGCCGACGAGCAAGTAGCCGTGACCTTCAGCCACTCCGGCTACATGAAGCGCACCCCCATCTCCACCTACCGCATGCAGCGCCGCGGCGGCGTTGGACGCACCGGCATGAAGACCCGCGACGAGGATTTCGTCGAGCACCTCTTCATCGCCTCCACTCACGCCTACATCCTCATCTTCACCAATAAAGGCCGCGTCTACTGGCTCAAGGTCTACGAAATTCCCGACGTAAGCGCCGCCGGCAAGGGCAAGCACATCGGCAACCTCATCGGACTTCAGCCCGGCGAAACCGTCCGCACCATGCTCGCCGTTCGCAATCTCGAAGAAGAAAATAAATATATCTTCTTCGCCACCCGCAACGGCCTGGTAAAAAAATCCGAACTCCGCGAGTTCATGCACGTCCGCTCCAACGGCATCAACGCCATCAACATCGAAGAAGGGGACGAACTAGTAGCCGCCCGCATCACCAACGGCACCCAGATCGTCTTCATCGCCTCTCACGAAGGCATGGCCGTCCGCTTCGACGAAAACCACGTCCGCCCCATGGGCCGCGCCGCCTACGGCGTAAACGGCATCAACCTGGAAGAACGCGACTACGTAGTAGGCATGACGGTCACGCCACGACCAGATACCACCACAGACCATGCGGGGACAAAGAAGGATCAAGTGGGGACAGCCGCCTCGGCTGTCACGGGAGCGACAGCGACCGAAGGAGAAGCAAAAGCTGAAGGCGAGATCCCGCCAGGCGAAACCCTGGACCTGACTCAAAAAGGCACCCTGATCCTCTCCGTAACCGAAAACGGATACGGCAAGCGTACCCCCGCCGACGAATACCGCCTAACCAACCGCGCCGGCAAAGGCGTAATCAATATCAAGACCACGGAGCGCGTAGGCAAGGTAGTAGCCATAGCTCTGGTAGACGAGAATTCCCAGGTGATGTTAATCAGCCACTACGGCAAAATCATCCGCATGGATTCCAAAACCATCCGCGAATCCGGCCGCAACGCCCAGGGCGTCCGCCTCCTCAACATGGAACCCGGCGACAAAGTAGCCGCAGCCGTAGTCCTGGCCCCCGAAGAAGAACCCAACGGCAACGGAGGCACCCTGCTTCAATAGCAAGCCTCGCAAGTGTGGAAGAATTGCCTGTGTAGAGCGGGCACTCCTGCCCGCTGCCTTTGACTTTTGATCGGGATGGGCACGACTTCAGTCGTGCCACACACACTGGCTACTGGCTACTAGGTACTTCCTACCCTCTCTCATACGCATGCTTCTTCTCCAACTCCTCCACCGCCGTCCGCATAGCGCCCTCAAACTTTTCCGCATGCCCCATCAACCCGGCAGTAGCGACCGCCCACTCCCCGTCCATCCGCAGCAACCCGTCCCTACCCGCAACTTCCACCAAATGCTCCGGTGTACTCTCCAAATACTGCGCCTCCGTAGGATCCCCAATCCAAACCCGCGCAAAGTCCGCCGTAGAAGCGGCTGCCCCGTCCTTCTCGCGTTCTGTGCGAGAGGGCGGGGAATTTGACTCCGTCTTCGTCACCCAATAAACCTTCCGCTCCAAAAACTCCGCAATCGCCTCATCGGAAGCCTTCCCAAACACCCACTTCCCCCGCTTAAAGTCATAATGCCGGCTCGAAAAAGCCACCGGCTTCAACTTCCCCGACTTCACAAACTCAATCTGCCGTCGATCCACTTCCTTCCGCAGCGCATTGATCACCGGAGCCTCCACATCCTCAGGCTCCAGCGACGCCACCACCTCTCGTACCGTAGCCGACAAATTCACCGCCACCGGCGCATGCAACCCATCCGTATTCTCCAGCCGGATATCTCCATGCAGCACCCAAAAATCCGCCCCCGAAGTAGACTGGTGAAACGGCCACTCCAACGAAATAGTCAACGGCAACCCCGTCAACGTAACCCAAATCTTTTTCTCTCCACCCGCCTGCCTCATTGCTTCAACCTCGTGTCGAAAAATTACCTGTCATGTTGAGCAGAGTGAGATCGTCCAAAGGACGATCCCACGCAGTCGAAACACCCCATACCCGCCTGCACCATCACAAGCCTTTATAGGAGTTCCCACGTGCTGCCTCAGCACCACGACCAGTTCCCAAATTCAGTTAACTTTGTAACTGAAAAAAGTTCCCAGCCGGACTGCACTTCGGTCGGCCAGCATCTCCTCAATTATTCATCCGGCTTCGTCGAGTCGAGGGATGGATCAACTGGCTATGCTTTCTCGACCAATACAAAGCTTCCACCTGTATTAGAAAAGATAAGAATTGACTCTCTCGACCAGAACCTCGACCGTGGTGATCCAAACTCCTTCCATCGCGCTCACTAGGTACTGGGTACTGGGGTACTAGGCACTCCCTACTTCTTCCGCACCTTAGTCCCCATCCGCAACAATTTCCTCACCGTCCCGGTAGGCAGCCGCCGCATCTGATCATGCAACTCCGTCACTGCCTCAAAAAATCCCGCCATCGCCGCCAGCCGCTCCCGCGTAAAATCCGCCCCCGGCTCATCCGGATCAAGCTCCGCCAGACTCCGCCGCAACATCTCCCGCGTAGGATCAATCTCCCGCCGCTTCCGCTGCTCAATCACCAGCCGGAACATCTCCCACACATCTTTCATCGACTCATAATGTTCCCGCCGGTCGCCCAGCACATGCACCGCCCGCACAATCCCCCACCCCTCCAGCTCCCGGATCGACGTCGAC